>Ga0224501_10000145_pt1 | contig 70901 bp, 52 predicted proteins | sample SF_Oct11_sed_USG_4_FD_169105 | JGI IMG/M metagenome (GOLD analysis project Ga0224501, IMG submission 169105) | Sediment microbial communities from San Francisco Bay, California, United States - SF_Oct11_sed_USGS_8_1 | ecosystem: Environmental > Aquatic > Marine > Sediment | place: USA...
AACAACAGATAATATGGTGTTTCTCCAGTATTTTAGATGACAGACATGTGGAGCACTTGGAGACCCGATGCCACAGCGGTTTTACGAGACAAGAAAGCTCGAATGAGTCTAGACAGATACTTTGCTATCATGGAAGACGATAAACCAGCCAACTTCATGATCGCCAAAAAACTACCTGCCAACTTCAACAAAAACGACTCTTTGACAAAATTGTGGCAGATCCACGATCAACTTACAGAGGAATTTTATCACATTCAAAAAGAGATTGATACCAAACAAAAGCATCTTGAAGAAATGAGCGTCCCAGAAACATCTTATCTCGACTTAAAGATAGAAATTGCCAGTCGCATTCTAGAGAATTGCCATCTCTGCACTCGCAGGTGCAGTTTCAATAGACTCAGCGAAGAATTAGGGTTCTGCAAATGCGGGACCCAGATAACTGTCTCCACAATGTTCCAGCACATGGGTGAAGAACCCGAATTAGTTCCCTCCGGAACAATTTTTACGCTAGGCTGCACCCTACGTTGCCTTCATTGTCAAAACTGGACCATATCACAATGGTACGAGAACGGTGAAATCTACTCGCCAGAACAATTGGCTAAAGAAGTTGAGCGTCTACGTCAAAGCGGATGCAGAAACGCCAACCTTGTTGGTGGGGAACCAACTCCTTGGCTTCAACAATGGCTTAAAACTTTCCAGCATGTTAACGTAAACGTTCCCGTGGTGTGGAACTCCAATTCATACTACAGCGAGGAAACCGCTAGACTTCTGGCTGGGTTTGCAGACGTATACCTGCTAGACTTTAAGTATGGATCAAATGAATGTGCCACAAGAATTTCCAACGCTCCAAACTACTGGGAGGCATGTACCCGCAACCACACGTACGGAAAAAAATACGGAGAACTTCTCATCCGAATCCTAATTCTGCCCGAACACCTTGAATGCTGCACCAAAACGATTCTAGAATGGATAGCCAAAAATCTTGGGACCTCGGTTAGAACAAACGTGATGTTTCAATACCGCCCAGAATGGAGAGCCAACGAAATCCCAGAACTTCGAAGAAGACTGACGAAAAGGGAAATGAAACGAGCCATCGTACTCGCACAAAAAGCCGGACTAACAAACTTCATAACCTAATTTTGAAGGTTATAACCTACTTTTCCTCACCTGCGTTTCCTGAACAGCATGACGTCATCATAGGTACAGACGTGTTCAAAGCCAGCTTCAATGAGTTTTCTTGCTTCTTCAATCGTTGTTGCTACTGCTGAGTGGAACTCGTCACTTTCAAGTCTATGAGTTGTGTATAGATAAGAGTAGTCTGTATGTTTCTGTGGCCAAGCAGTTTCATGACATGCAGTATATCTCTTGTTTTATGGTATTCCGTAGTGGCTTTCCAGTGTCGAAATGTGTGGAAGTGTATTCGTCGAATTCTCGGGTTTTTAAGTTTTTCAGCAACTCTGTTTCTCAATCGGATGAGACATGTTCCAGCAGTTTTACTCGTCATCTTCCCAAAGAGTTTCTCATTTGTCTTTGGTAGTCTTTTTATCATACCCAGAAGTTTAGTAGAAATCTTGAAGATCCTCAGTTTTCCGCTCTTCTCTGGAGTATTTAGGATGATGATGCAACGCTCACAATCCACATCTATCCATTTTAGCGCTAAGGTCTCACCGATTCTCATGCCAGTCTCTTTAAGTGATTGAAGTAGACAACAAGTCTTTTTGCCAGCTGAAGCAATCAAAGCATCTATTTCATTTTCTAATGGTATGAATGGCAATTTTCCAACGGGTTTGTATTTTGGAGGGGTCCATCTTATGCTGTTGACTTTTGCAAAGAGGTCATAAGCTGCAACCGTTAATCGTTTGGTGTTAAGTGACCAATTCTTCTGGCGCGCTATAATTTCTTTGACATCCTCAGGGTCTTCTAGGTTTGCTCCTTTGTTGACAAGGTCCTTTAGGAGATAGCTGTAGTTGAAGAACGTTGAGTGGGCATAGCCTTCTCTCCTTAGTTTCCATGCGAATTCAATGATTTTGCCCTTGATATCTGCCTGGTCTGACTGTGTGGCCCCCGCAGCCTGCTTTTGATGGTATTTCGCCATGACCAAGTTTTTCGCCTTCTTCTCGTCGGCGCCTACTTGACGTAGTGAAATAGGTGTGGACCCCGCATTTAACTGCCGTTCAGGAATTTTTTGTCGTGGTTCAAATCCCACCCCCCCGCACCTTTATAAGCAAAACTGACGGGGGTCCCGCGTCGAGATAGTTTTAGGGTTTTGCATGTTAGAGCTTTCGTTTTCTGAGGATTTCGACGCCGTCCATGTGAGTGACGTATTCGAACCCTGCCTTAGGCGGGCGCTGTTCTAACATTAGAACTGTCTGTTCTACAGCATAGAACTAAATACGGCGAACTTCAAGTGTCCTATGCGGGGATAGTCTGTGTGGAAGCATACGTTCGGAAATCAGAAGTTGACTGTGATATCATTAGCGTTGGTATCCATTATTTTAGGCAGTTATGTAACGCTAGTTTACTATCCCAAAAGCATCCAGAATTCAGCATATGCTATGTCTGACGGAAAAGCCTATTCTGTTGATCCGAAGCTAGTCTCTGCAAACACAAAGTTTGCCTTTGATATTTTCAAAAAGCTTCTCATCGAGGATATGAATAAGAACATTTTCATTTCTCCTCTAAGCATCTCAATAGCTTTAGCAATGACCTATAATGGCGCAGAAGGTACAACGAAAGACGCGATGGCAAAAACTCTCAATTTCGGAAACATGACTTTAGAAGATATAAACCAGAAATACTCAGACCTGATAGAAAGCTTGGAAAATGTTGATCAAGCAGTAAAGCTGCTGATCAGTAACTCCGTTTGGATGAAGAAAGAGTTTGCACCTGTTGTCAAATCAAGTTTCCTGCAAAATGTAGGAACTTCATATGACAGCGAAGTTTTTACACGAGATTTTGGGAGCCCCCAGACCGTTTACGAAATCAACGGTTGGGTCGACAAGAGAACAGAGGGCAAAATAAAAGAAATAATGAGAGACGTAAGCCCAGAACTGGTAATGCTTTTGATCAATGCGATCTATTTCAAGGGAACATGGATAACAGAGTTCGACAAAGCCAAAACACAACAACAGGACTTCTTCTTGCCTGACGGAGAGACCGTGAAGGTTGACATGATGACTACTACAGGCAACTTCAGTTACTACTCAGGGGAGAACTGCGAAATAGCAAGACTGCCTTACGGAAGAGACAAAGTCGCAATGTACATCTTCTTACCGAAAGAAGGTGTCTCTCTTGACTCATTCATTGCCAGCATGAACCAGACTCTTCACGACGAATACATCAACAGACTACAGTCCCCAGATGATCTTATTGTCAAAATGCCGAAATTTGAAGTAGAATATGGTGTGAAACGTCTAAATAACGTTCTAAAGATGCTAGGTATGAAAATAGCTTTTGACCCAGTTCAGGCAAACTTCGGGGGCATCGCATCAACAATTTCGGAAAACCTCTACATATCGTATGTAGACCACAAAGCTGTAATCGAAGTAAATGAAGAAGGAACCGAGGCAGCTGCGGTCACAGTTGTAGGCATAGGAATCACCTCAGTATCACCCAGCTCACCACCCAGTTTTGTGGTCGATAGGCCGTTTTACTATGAAATCAGGGATGACCGCTCAGGCTCAATTCTGTTTATGGGAGAAATCCTCAATCCTACTGGAACATAAAGCGCGATCTACGACATAGACTTTTGATGCTCTTTGCGCACGCGCAATGTACCCCAGAATCTCAAAGAAAAAAAGGGGAGTTTGCGGGAGACATCTCCACCACAGGGCACTAACAAACTTCATAACCTAATTTTAGAATGCCATAATGTGTGCGTGACCTTATTCAAGTGTGAAGTAGACTCGACGGTTATTTTTCCCTTTGTTTTCAGTCTTGCGCAGTTTTATGCGCCCTACTTCGTTCAGGTTTTTGACGTGTGTTCCCCCATCTGCTTGTTTGTCTACACCGACGATCTCTACAATTCGGAGATTTGGTATGTCTGGAGGGAGAGCCTTCGCCATCTTTATTACTCCTTGAATCTTCAAGGCTTCTTCTTTGGGTAGCTCATACCATTTTACACGTATGTCCTTTCTGAGCAAGTCATTCGTCTTGTCTATGTAGTTGCTGAGTATTTCCCGATCATAATTTTCCAAGCTATAATCAAAACGAACCTTGTCTTCTTCAAGCTGGTTACCAGTGATGAGTGCTCCAGTGCCTTTGCATAAGAGTGAGGCGAACAGGTGAGCAGCTGTGTGGCTTTGCATAAGCTTGTATCTTCGTTCCCAATTTAAGATACAGTGAACCTTGTCACCTGCTTTTAAGCCAGCTCGATCAACCTCATGGGATATGTCTCCAGAGAATTTATCAACGTAAACAACATTGTATGTTTCATGGTCTTTCATCATTTTGCCGGTGTCCCAAGGTTGACCACCTCCTTTAGGATAGAAAATTGTCTGGTCCAGAATGACGTATTTTCCATCTTTGACTGAAACCACATTAGCGTCGCATTCTCTGAGGTAACTATCCTCCAAATATAATGCCTTAACCAAGAGATGACCCTTCCACAATTAAGCTTCTGAGATTTATAAGTCAGCTTGAGCGCGCGTGGCTTGCTTTACGAGCTTCGCCTTGACTTTCAGCCTGACGTCATACCTTTTAGTTGGGTTGGCCAGGCATCTCCATTTGTCATCAATCTCTGCATGCAGTTCACCTTTTAAGAACGTTGGATCAAGATGTAATCAGTTACGGATGTGAAAACATGACCTACGATAAGATAACACGTCGCAGAACGATTAGAAAGTATCTGCAAAAAGAGGTTCCTACAGAAGTCCTCTCAAAATGTGTAGATGCTGCGAGGCTTTCACCATCCGGAGCTAATCGTCAACCACTAAAATATATCATTGTCAACGATGCGGAGCTCTTGAAAAAGACGTTCAGCACATTGAGTTGGGCTGGATATCTACCAGATTATCAACCTAGTAAAGAAGAAATGCCCATGGCCTACATCGTTATTCTTCTGGACAAGAAAATTCGTGAGGAGCCTGGGCATGATGCTGGAATAGCCGCAATGAGTGTCTCCATGGTCGCCTACGACGAGGGCTTAGGTTCGTGTATTCTTGGTGCCGTTGACCGAGACAGGCTCAGGGAGATTCTGAATGTACCCGAGACACTCACTATAGTATTGGTAGTTGCACTTGGATACCCAGCCGAGAACCCCGTGATAGACAAGGTGAAAGATGAGAATATAAGATACTGGCTTGATCAAAACGGAGTCTTTCATGTCCCGAAAAGGAAACTCGAAGACGTCACTACGTGGAATCGCTATGCGCGTCCATAGAATAAGTGCAAGAAAGGAAAACTTAACTACAAAGAGGATCGGATAGAAAACAATGGTGAACGATTTGTCTGAGAGAACTACACTTCTGGCCACTCTTTCTAACGCTTTTGGACCCCCTGGAAACGAGGTGAACGTCGCTGAAATCCTCAAGAAGGAGCTGGAGGACTTTGCTGATGAAGTGAGAGTAGACAAGCTTGGAAACATCTTCTTTTATCATCACGGAAGAGAGAGATATCCAAATGTGATGCTTGCGGCTCATATGGATGAAGTAGGCTTTCTAGTCACCTTCATAGAGACAACGGGTTTCCTGCGTTTCCAAACGTTGGGAGGGATACCCAGTAACATTTTGCCCGGACAGACGATACTTCTCCGAGGAGAAAAGAGAGATTTTAAAGGCATCATCGGGACAAAACCGCCCCACATCATGACCGATGAGGAGAAGAAGAATGTAGTACCTATAGAGGACCTCTTTATTGATATTGGTGCTGAGAGTCTCGAAGAGGCCAATAACAGGGGAATGGAGATAGGCGCGTTGGGCGTCTTTGACATCGAATTCGCAGAACTCGGCGGAGGATACCTTCGGGGCAAAGCTTTCGACGATAGGGCTGGTTGCACCGTGCTTGTCGAGGTTTTCAAGGCATTGAAGGATTCGCATTATAACCTTGTGGCTGTCGGAACAGTTCAGGAAGAGGTAGGAGGAAGAGGAGCACGTACCGCGGCATGGCAGCTGGAGCCAGACTACGGACTTGCTCTAGAAGGAACTTTTGCAGCGGACGTTCCAGGTTCCAGAGAAGATCGAATGTCGGCTACACTCAAGGGTGGGCCCGTCATAACCATCATGGACAGAACCACAATTACGCATCCGGCTGTTCTTAGAACGCTGATCACATTGGGAAAGGAGAAGGCGATACCTTTCCAGTTTAAGAAGGTGCCGATGGGAGGAACGGACGCTGGTGTGATTCATCTCACAAAGGCGGGTGTGCCAAGTGGAACGGTAGCTGTGCCTTGCAGATACATTCACGGACCAGTGGCACTTACACACATTGATGACTTGAGCAATACAATTACCTTGACGACTGAATTTGTGAAGGCTATCTCTAGACAATGAAGTTGCGTGCACAGCTCTATTCAGAAGTTCTTTCCGTAACAGTTCTTTCAATGCGTGCAGTTTGGGTCTGGGCTAAGGGTTCAAGAAAGAAACTTCTAGGAACACAACAGTAAAAAAAGGGGAAATGCGGATAGTGGTTTTCTTTCCAATCTTAATCGTTGAAAGGTGTCTGCCTTAGGGAGGAGCTAGTCCTACTTGTATGGTTCTTGTCCATTCTTTCTGGAGTGTGAAATTCCTTCGTTCTCCACCGACACCGTAGTTGTAGTTTACATTAAGATGCAAGGTTATTCTGATTTGCAGCATATTACCTGCTCTTGCCGCCTCAGGTTTGAATTCGAAGATAACTTGCCTATCACATCCGTCCGAAGTATCTAAGGTTTCGTTGCATAACATGTAACCTGTTCCGTTTGTTATTTGAAATCTTAACTTCACCGAGACATTTAGGTTGTGAAACTCTTGGCTTCTGAATCTGTTTTCAGAAGTTATTCTTTCTCTATGGACGTATCCTTTTCCATCGAAAGGAGAATTTCCAAAAACCCGTGCGCTGTAGGCCTCTGCTTCCCACGAGTAGTTTGCACCAGATAATGGTGATGATATGGTTGGACTGGCTTCGTAGGTCAATGAAAGCACAGTCACGTCATACCTGTAGAAATTCCAAACCAGTAAAGACATCAAGACCACTAATACTAGCGAAATCATGATTGGGATTCTCTTATTCAACATCCACACCTCAACGCCATCATCACTGAAATAAATGGTAAAAGCGTGATTTAAGGGACATTGCGGAAAAAGCATTTCAACAAGTGGAACACTCATTTCACTGTGTTGCACGCACATATGTATTAGAGGTCCATAAGTAATTTCTTCTTGAGTACGACTTACATTAAGGCTGGAGAGTGACTTTAATACAGAGAAGCGCTAATCTCACGATTTGTCTGTTTGGAGTAATATTTTTCCTAATGCTAGCGAGTCCTCCAGTCATTTCAGCAAGCGAATTACAATACCAAATTGAGTCTGTAGACCTAACGGTTTATAGAGATGGATTGGTTCATGTAAGTCAAGTTCTTTTTGTAAATGAAACTTTTCCTTGTATTTCATTAGATGTTCTCTCTTCTTCAATTGAGAATGTAGTGGTTGTTGATGAGAATCAGACTGTCTTGGACTATGATGTGGATGGATCCAACATGACTATATTTAGTATAGGAGCTAGTAGAGTTCTACTTGAATATGACACCGTTGAATTGACTGAGAAGGAAGCGGGCGTATGGACTCTATTAGTTCAGAATCCCTACAACCTCACTGTATATTTGCCGGAAGAATCAACAATAGTGTATCTAAACGAGATGCCCACCTCAATAGACACGAAAGATGGGATAATGAGACTCTCATTGTATCCTGCTGAGTGGGAGATAAGCTATGTGTTTCCCATAATTGGTCCAGCAATTTTTAGAGTTAGTGATCTCACAGTTAGTCCAGCTGAAGTTGAAGTAGGCAACGAAGTAACAATCTCTGTTGTTTTAACCAATATTGGTGATGGAGAAGGCTCCTACACCCTTGTGTTGAGGGTCAACCAAGTAGTAGAAGATACGAAAACAATAGTATTGGATGCCCTGGCTTCAACAACAACACAGTTCAAAGTCACTATAGAGGAACCGGGAACCTATGATATTGAGATAGGTGAACTGAGCGGTGAATTCAATGTCAAAGAAGCTCCGTTATTCCCAATTTTCGCAGTTTATATGATTGTGTTTGTAGCATTAGTGACCATCGGAAGTCTTCTGGCATTGAGGTGGATAAGAGCACCTAGCGCTAAAAAGATAATCAAGAAACATCCCCACCTGAGACAAGAGGACAGAGAAGTAATAATGTTTTTGGAGGAGAAGGGAGGTAAAGCCTTCGAGTCTGAGATGAGGGATAGATTTCAGGATATGCCTAGGACAACTCTTTGGAGATTGGTTAAGAGATTAGAGAAGACAGAAATCGTGTCTGTTGAAAAGATAGGGCTCCAAAACCAGATAAAATTGAGAAAGTAGTGAGGTTTTAGCGTTTGCCCTGCCATTTGTTTTGTATGGCAAGATCCATTTCTCTCAGCTTCTCCATGATTGTCCACATGTCTTGAACTGCTTCTCTGATTTCCATTCTTTGCTGAGCGTTCTCCATGAGTTCGTCTATTTCTTGGTGGAAGTCTTCTAGGCTTGTGTACCCTAGTTCCTCTAGAAGGGCAGTGAGGTTGAATCCTCCTTGTTGGTGTCTTTCTCGTATTCTTTCTCTTGTTTTATTGAGTTCTCCTAGGAAGTTTCTAATTCTCCAATGATTTGTCCAACAGGCTATTAGCTTAAGAGATGCGTAGGCTTCCTGGATGTTTTGGTTTGCTTCTGTTAGGTTGTGTGCCGCCCATATTATGTTTGGTGGTTCTAGGTACAGAGATTGGTTTGCGAGGTTCAGGTTGTCAGCAGCTTCTGTCAGGTTTTCCCATCCCCATTCTAAATATGTTTGGACTTGTTCATAGTTGGGGTCCGTTACGTCTAGGGTGCTGTTGATTGTGTTCATAGTATTGTTGAGTCTCTCTATTCCTGCATATGTTCGGTTTACTGCCACCAGTATGCCTTTTGCTTTTTCTGCTGTTTCCATGTCTACTCCATATTGTTCCAAATAGAGGTGTAAGTGTCTGTAGGCGTTTCTGTACTTGTTCATCGCTTCTGTAGCTTTCTGAATATTGCCTTCACCTAGTAGTGCATCTGCTTCATTTAGAAGGTCTTCAATTTCACCCGAGATGTTTCCGATCTCCCCCATTACGAGGTCTCTTAGTTCATATGCTCTTTCTCTAGCTTGTATAGCCATCTCCATGAAACTCTGTTCTCTTTCGTTTTGCTGTTGGGCATAGGTTATCACTAAAAATGATGAAAGCGCTACGAGCAATGTTGCCACAAGAATTAAACATGCAACTTTTTTATTTCTCAACACTTTAATCATCACTGAAATAAATGGTAAAAGCGTGATTTAAGGGACATTGCGGAAAAAGCATTTCAACAAGTGGAACACTCATTTCACCCTGTTTATCGGACTACAAAGACTCACAGAGCGTGCGCGCAGCTGATGAACAAAATTCAACTGAACAAACGTAGTTTTAACATTGACCTTGCTGAAAAGAGCTTTTCGAGGTTCCTTATCGCATACTGCACATTTACCCATTGTAGAGAGAGTCTAAAGTCTATTCTGAAAATCTGTTTCCCTCTAGAGCAAAAAATGGGATTTTGCCCAAAAACGGAATGTACCATCGCAATGGGATGACAAGTTTCGGCGAATGTACCACACGTCAAAAAAGAAGGGAAATGAATTTACGTTTCTCTAGACATCCGAAAGATATTTCTCATGCTTTCGGTCATGTGTAGTGGATGCAAGTTGCGTTACTGTCCAGAGTGTGGCGGCGAACTAAAATATACATCAGTTACGAAACGCTATGTGTGCATAAGTTGCGGGTTGTCTATTACGCATCAAGAACTCATGGAGTTGCGTGCAAAACTGAGGCCCTCCTTTGAATCTGAAGAGGACAAGCGACGGAAAGAACGAAAAGAATATCTGAAATGGTGGCTTGGCAAGAAGAAATAGAGAAAGTGTTGCACATAGTGTAAACTGTTTCATAGGTAACAGACTTTTCTTACCATCCAACGAAAACGAAGCAGTTATTACCACTTGACCCTTACTAAGTTGCGGGCTCTGAATGTCCACATCCATAGAAATCATCTGCATCGGAACAGAACTCCTCATAGGCAAAACCCTAAACACAAATGCCCTCTGGCTTGCCAAAAGAATAACCTCGCTCGGCCTAAACATACGTCGCATCACCCCCGTTCATGATGAAATCAGCGAAATATCCCAAACTATACAAGAAACTCTCCATCGAAAACCTGTCTTCATCATTACATGTGGTGGACTTGGTCCAACCTTTGATGACAAAACCCTAGAAGGAATCGCTAGAGCCCTAGGCCGACAGACAGAAATCAATAAAGACGCGCTCAAAATGATTGAAGAAAAATATGAAAGGTATTTGAAAGAAGGCATAATAGAAAAAACTGAGTTAACTCCTCCTCGAATTAAAATGGCTAAGTTACCCGAAGGCGCTAAACCATTGTTTAACCCTGTTGGAACCGCCCCCGGCGTAATCATAAAACAAGCGGATACAACTATTATAGCACTTCCTGGGGTCCCCGCTGAGATGATGGCCATCTTCGAAGATTCAGTTGTCCCGCTCCTGAAAGCGGCAGCAGGTGATAAGATATTCTTTGAAACGAGTCTAGATGTAAGGGAAGTTATGGAATCGGATATTGCTCCTCTTATTGACCGGGTGATGCATGATAATCCCTACATCTATGTGAAGTCTCATCCTAGTCATACAGGCGAAAAAGTCCCACGTTTAGAACTCCATCTCTCAACGACTGCTGAAAACTCAAACACAGCGAAAAACAGAGTCAGCCGAGCACTTATTCAACTTTCCGAATTAATCAAGCAAAAAGGTGGAAAAATCAAGGGTCTAAAAGCAAAGCCCATTTCTTAATCGGAAAATCTTATTGGTTGCGACAAGGTGTAATGATTTTATCATGAAAGCTTCACAATATACAAGGTGATTTAATGTTTATCACGTTCATTGTTGGCACAGCAGGGTCTGGCAAATCTCTTCTCACAGCATCTTTTTCCGACTGGCTGAAAATCGGGAAACAAAAGGTGATCACGTTGAATTTGGATCCTGGAGCCGTAGTTTTACCGTATTCACCTGATCTTGACATACGTGACCACATCACCGTCGACGAAATCATGGAGAAGTATGGGCTTGGACCAAACGGCGCTTTAGTTGTGGCGGCAGATCTGATTGCTGATGAGGCAGAGAGATTAGGAAAAGAGATTGAAGAAGTGAAGCCCGACTTTGTTATTGTGGATACCCCCGGTCAGATGGAACTTTTTGCTTTTAGAGCAAGTGGACCTTACATTGTAGATGAGTTAACCAAGGAACAGAAAGCTTTGATATACTTATATGATTCTGTTTTCTCGGTAGACCCACTTAATTATGTTTCAAATCTGTTCCTCTCTGCTGCCTTGTATAATCGCTTCTTCGTTCCGCAAGCATATGTGTTGTCGAAGTGTGATCTTCTTCCACCCAAAGAGTTGAACCGCGTCGTTGACTGGTCTGCGAATCCTAAAGCGTTGGAAATGGCAATCGAAGAAAAATTGATAGGGACAAGGCGTTTGCTCAGTCGTGATATGATGCATGTTATTTACAGGCTTGGATTGAAATTCCTTTTAACACCCGTCTCTGCAAAAACCAATGAAGGATTTATCAACCTCAACGCAATCCTTGAGCGCATCTTCGCTGGGGGAGAAAAATTCACGTACTAGCAAACAACACAAAATTAAAGAACTTCCAATAATGTTTTTAAAACGGATTTGATGGGCCCGTAGCTCAGCAAGGATAGAGCTGCCCAAAGCATCTAAAGCACCGGGCTTTTAACTATGAAGAAACCCGGGGGTCGTGGGTTCAATTCCCGCCGGGCCCGCCACAATACTCCTCTAATACGAGTAGTACAAGTAAACTTTTGATTTTGAGTATGGATTTCGGGGTCATAATCTTTTTTGGAAGAAACAACGAAATCACTGATGATTCAGATGGCTAAAAAAGGAAAGATGACGACAATCTGGGTTTCTCGGGACACTTATCGAAGACTGCTTGAGGTTAAAGACGTTCTTGTTGGTAAGGACGGCTGTACCCGTAGCTCGGATGATGTGATACTTGAACTGGTAGAGTTTTGGAAAGAGTCTCAGCGAGAGTTAAAGCGAACGTATGAAGTAAAGAAGAGTTATCTGTTGCGACGTGCATGATAGCTACGCTTCTTGTTTTGACAGAATATTCCAGAACTACCAAGAATAAGAAGGGGTGCAAGGTTGAACTTTGTTTTTCTGCTGAGAGAAGGGAGAATCACAGACAGAAAACCTTGACCTACACCCCAAAATTAGCAGAGGTATACGAATAGAAAAGTGTTATGTAACATTGCTCCATATTTCGTCGAAAGTTTGCTTATCATTCTTTTCTTCACATTCACCGCCTCGTCCGTGCTTCGCTCATAAGCCAACATCAAAAATCTTTTGGGACGATTATTGGTGGAAGACTGATTCGGTAAATCCCAAAGATTCTTCGATAGATTTGGTGATGCACGGTAAATTCTAAATGCAGTTGTGATAGTATGTTGGTTTGTTGCGAGGTTTGAATTTGGCGAGGATTAGTGTGCGTGTTAAGGCTGGTTTTGGCGAGGTTGTTTTGGAGGGTGATTCGTCTCAAGAGATTCTCGATTTGTTGAAGCAGATGCCAACGGATTTTGTGAGTCAAGTGGAGAGTTTGGTTTCTGCTCGATTGGTTGCGCCGATGAAGATGCAGTTGGAGGGGATTGTTGAGTTGACGACTGAAGGGCCGATTATCACTACTCGAGAGAAGTTGACTCATTATGAGGCGATTGGATTGACCTTGTATGCTTCTGAGGGAAAAACCTGCACGGCTACTCAGATTGCACGGTTGTTGGCGTCTGGTGGGATTAAGTCTATGGTGCCCGCGAGACTGAATGAAATGACGAAAAGAGGATTAGTGTTTAAGCCTGATCCGGCGAAGCCTGATTGGAGATTGACTGCGCAGGGTGAGAAGTGGCTTGAAGAAGACGTTTTAGCGAAGTTGCGGGGTACAATGGGTTGAGTAAAGACAAGATAACGGTGAATATCAAATACAAGGACGTGGAGCAGACATTTTCTGGTAATGTGAATGACGTGTGGATCGGCGTAAACAAGTTTCTTAGTGAGATGATTCCAGCCTTAGAAGTAATACGCAAAGTTATGCTCACAGCTAATTTTCAAAGCGTCATCGAAGATTGTAAAGATATCGTCGCCGTTGCCCCTGAAGGAGCGGCTTTGCTTGTTCCTAAAGCAAAACTCACCGATAGCGAGACGTTGAGTTTGCATCTTTTGGCTACTTACATTGGCTATAAACTCGGGTTGTTGGATGGTGACGCTGTTTCTAAAGAGGAGCTGCGAGTCAGACTTGGGAAAAGCGGAAAGATAACGAGCACACGACTGGGTGAACTGGTTCGAGAAGGATGGGTAACGAAAACTGGCGATGACAATTACAAAATAACCACCATCGGGATCAAGAACTTGCAGAGAGAAGTGTTGCCGAGAATTAGAGAAAAATCTGAGATGTGAACAAGATTATGCCAGAGTTGCCAGAAATTACCGTGTTGAACAGGCAGATGGCAAAAGAGATTACTGGAAAACACATACACGAAGTTGAAGTCTGTCAGCCAAAATGCTTGAACATCCCACCTGAACAATTCGTTGAAACTGCAGTAAGCAAAGCCATAGGTCAAATATATAGCAGGGGCAAATGGCTCTTCATCAAACTGAAGCCAGATTACAACTTGCTGATCAATTTAGGAATGGGTGCCGATCTCCTTTATTTCAAACCAAGCAGCAAACTCCCAGAAAAATACCAGTTCAAACTCACTTTTGCAGAGCATTCTGGCTTTACCATACGCTTCTACTGGTTTGGCTACATCCATCTTCTACATGAAAAAGAACTGAATCAACACAAACTGACAGCAAAACTAGGAATTTCTCCTTTGGATAAAGAGTTTACGAAGCAATACCTAGTGAAGCTTTTGGAAAAGAGGAAGGCGCGCATAAAATCTCTTCTCATGGATCAGAAGAACATCGCTGGAATAGGCAACGTGTACATCCAAGACATCCTCTTCAACGCCCGACTGCACCCAAACCGGAAGGCCAACAATCTTTCAGACCAAGAAATCAGTGATCTCTACGACGCAATCAAAAATGTTCTTAATAGTAGTATCAAAAAGGGAGGACTTGCCTACGAAAAGAACTTCTACGGGCAGAAAGGCAATTTCGGGACAGAAGACTTTCGCGTAGGATATAAAACGGGGGAGCCTTGTCCAGTCTGCTTCGCACCAATAGAGAAAATCAGAACAGGAAGCACCTCGTCTTACATCTGTCCAAAATGCCAAAAACTGTGATACTAATCCGAATAGTTTACAGGTCAATTTCTTCGAATTTGCTGGCTACCAGACTTACGGCTTTCATGTCAGTTGCACACGCTTTCCCAAAGTGGCGTGTGCGTCATCCCCGTAGACATGTAGTTGAAATAAACAAGCCTTAGGTTACTTGTGGGTTGGTGGTCTTTTCTGTGCGTATCTGTATCTTCTCGGTTTACCGTCTCTAGTAAGTATGTTGTCTTTAACAAGATCTATCAGCGCATGCGCCACCGCTGTTCGATCATAATGAAAACCCCTCCGCGCCATCTCACTATGCACATCACCTAAACTGCGGCGAGTAGCAAACCATCCCTCCTGCCACAACCTCGTTATCACCCCTTTGCAGGTTTCCGCTCTCGCTGACGGCACGGCTTGTTCAGAAATCACCACCGCTTCCTTCGCATGTTCCCTAACTGACGACAAGATCTTCGCTACTGCATCTTCTAACTGGTCTTCTCTGCAGTCTATTTCGAACTCTACGTTTCCAACTTTCATCTTTAGATGAATTGGTGGTTTTTCCTTGTCTTCTGTCATGGTCTGCCCTTATTGTTTATTGAATTGAACAAAATGTACATGCGCAACATTTAAATACATTATCCTCCAACAAATTGCTATTGGTGAAATTTATTGATTGAACAACTACATTATACAACAACACCAAAATATAATTTTCCACTCTCTCCAGAAACTCTCCAAATTCCACAAAAATTCATCGAACTAAGCCTGAAAACAATCAAAACACCAAAGCAACAAACCTTACAACTGCCACAACAAACGCTATTCAACAATTGTTCAACAACAAAACTTGATGATGAAGATCAAACCCAATTTTTTCCAAACCACAACCACTACACCATACAGTCAATTCCACTAAACCCCCTCAACGAAGAAACAACAATAGTCGCCGTAGACGTTTCAAGCATAAAGATAGGCGAGACAAACCAAGGCATAATCTGCGCCATAAGAGGAACAATAGTCTGGAAACAACATAAAAGCTATAAATACCTACGCATCGGGCCATTCCCACTCCACATAACCGAAGAAAACAAAAGAGAAATCTACCGCCTTCTCAGACAGCACTCGTTAAACTTGCCAAATGAACCACTCCACCACTCCAACCTAATCAATATGCCAACGAAATTAGGCAACCTCCTTGAATGCTGGATACGGATGAAAATCTCACACGCTTCGCAAAACAGCATAATCCTATGGGATGGGTCCCTAACAGCCGGAACCACCAGCAGCCCCATAAAAACAATCTCTCAAACCTTAGAAATCGCAAGAAACCACCTCAACGCAACACTAGCCTTCTCCAAAAACACCTACCTAAGATTCTTAACCCATCAGCTAACAGTCTCAAAAAATCTTCAACCCCCCTACCTACTAGAAATCAATGATTTACCTACCAAGACAGGATCTTTTTCTCTCCTTGGAAAAGTCTACATGACAAGACTCACCCGCAACGGTTGTTGCTTTCGACTAGACATAGATAAAGAACTCCCCAATGAACTGAGAATTGAAGCAGTCGAAAAACTTCTTGGAAACGATCTACTCTTCCAAAGTTATCCTGAAACTCTACGTCTAGCCCACATATTCGCAACCTTCACCGCTACAGAAGTGATTGCTATGCAACGCTTTTTAGTCAAAAAATGCGGACTAAAAATCCTCAATCGCCCGAATATACACCGCTTTCTCTTCGGATCTTTCGGCTATGGACCTGAGGCCTAACCATGCGCCTCTATAAAAAGGAAGGCAACACCATCCACATCCTCAGTTTTCCAGAGGAAAAAATCGAGAAGGGCGACTACCTTCTCATAGAAGATTGCTCAGCAAAAAAAGATTTGATCGTTCAGATTGTTGATGTTCAATTCGCCAACATCCCCGGCATCCTAGAGGAGTTACTACGAGACTCTACAACAAATCAACATCTCAATGGAGAAAACTTTGACCCCTTCCAATTAGTTTCTCACATCACCTACATCCAAGACTCTAATATGCTCCTTTGCAAAGCCCGTGGAACTATAGAAAACGAGAAGATAATCCCAAACATTTCGTGGCTTCCTTCCCGCACCCAATCAAAAATAAAAAAACTTCCTACCGATTCTCTCCTAAACCTAGGAGGCATCAGTGGTGATCTTCCCATATTTCTTGGAGACACGAAGGACTCTTCCCAACTAACTATTAATGCCCATGCGTTAGATGGAAAACTCAACATCATAACTGGGAAGAAAGAAACTGGAAAATCACATCTCTCAAAAACAATAATCCTAAACCTCATCAATTACGGAGCCGTAGCCATAATCCTCGACCTAAACGGTGAATACACGAAACTAGATTTCTCATTAGACGGGAAAAGGAATGAATATTATGGGAAAATTCATGTCCTTACTCCGGGAGTGAATTTTGAAGTATTACTCTCTCAAATGAGCCTCCGAGTCATGCTCAATATCCTTTTCCATGCACTCAACATCCCCGGTACTTCAGCCCGTGAATTTAGGCAAATATGGAGGGTTCTAGAACAAAAGGGCACTCTGACTTTGCGGGAATTGGGCGAGGCCATCCGAAACTGGAAATGCAACCATCATGTTCGAGACGCCTTATTCTCTAGGTACTATGCTCTACTCAACTCTGGCTTTTTCACCGACAATCCGTCAGAAGCAACAATCTTTGAAAAAGATCTTTGCAACGTGGAAAACGGTACAGCGTTGATAATCAATCTGCGTGATACCTCTACGATTGACAGACAAATCATTGTGGAATATGTCTTGGGAAAGATCGCTGAACTTCTCACCACATGGAAGATGCGAGCTGTTTTTCTGTTTGCAGAAGAGGCCCATTTGTATTTGCGTGAAACCTATTGGGATGACATTGTTACAAGAATGAGGCATTTCGGTATCTTCACGACCTTCATTACAAATCAACCCGATACGATTAGACAGAACATTTATCGTCAAGCAGACAACATTTTCCTCTTCAACTTCACCAACGAAAATGATTTGGAAACTGTGTCAAGAGCAGCTAAAGTGGACGCAGAAACAGTGAAACTTATCGCTAGAGATCTGCCACCACGCCATTGTTTGGTCTTGGGAAAAGTGGTGAACGACTTTCCTATAGTCGCTAAAGTCAGAAGCCTAAACATTCAAACGATGGGGCAAACCAGACTTTTCTTCACAAACAAAGACTAGACTTTCAATCCGTTTCGGTGTTTCTTAAAGAAAGCTCGGAATGACCTTGTTAAATCGTATTTTTCCACTTCTTCTAATGGAACCCATTTTGCGTCTAGCACATCGCTGGAGGGTTTTAGGGTTCCGCCTTTGGGATGCGATAGAAACTGCAGTAAAACGTAATGGTATCTGAAGTGTCCTTCGCTGTCAATGAATATGCTGTCAAATGCATCCATAGGTCTCTCTTCAATGATTTGTATGTCTAAGCCACTTTCCTCTTTGGCTTCTCTCACAACTGCATCTCGAACCTTTTCTCCAAGATCAACCGCACCACCAGGGATACTCCACTTACCCTTTCCGGGCTCAACACCTCTCTTCACAATGAGAAGCCGACCATCTTGAACAATAACTGCTCCAACCCCAACAATTGGATGCGACGGATACTCACGCTTCAAACCTAGACCTCCACAAGATTGATGCCTATAAGTCATTGTTCTAGCTTTTTGCCGCAGTGTAGACAAAATGAATATTCTAGAGCCATTTCGTTTCCACAATTTGGGCATTTGATTTTGAGGGGCGCGCTGCATAGTTCGCAGTATTTGGCTAATGGAGATGTGATGAGGGCATTGCAACTGGAGCAGTGTTTTATTGTTTCATCTTTTTCTTGAGGAGCTGTGATTGGCGTGGTGGGAGCTAGGATTGAGAGGCTTCCTCCTCGCAGGAACGTTAGTGTTCTTTCTTTGATTGTGGGATAGATGTGTTCAACGATGCGGTAGCCTATGTATTTTCGGCGTGTTTTCCAGTCTTTTACTTCTGTTTCTTCCAGGATGTCTAGTCTACAAAATATCTTTAGGAGTTTTCCTATTCGGGTGTCGTAGTAACGTGCTCTTGTGAACCAGCCTTTTGGCAGTTGGAATTTTCTCTCAAGTTCAGCTCCGAGTTGAGAACCATACATTGGTTTGTTGTGATTTTCCACTAACGTCACTAAGATGGATAAGCTTGTGACCGGTCGATAGCCGAGAACTATCAGATCCAACACAGATTTCGCAGGCTCTTTTATCTTTCCTTCACTGTCTATGAAATCTTTGCTGAACAAGACAAGGTCAATGTATTTCGGTGGGCCTTCCTCGCGATATCGTGGCCAAATGAACTCTTTCAGGAGTTGATAGAAAGGACTGGGCATTGATTCACCGTTAGTGATTACGGAATATCGTAATATTAGTTTTTCCGAAAACGATTACGGAATATCTTAGATTACGTAAAAAAAGTGTTTTATAAGACCAACAGACAGCATAGAACTGAGTAGAAAAATGAGGAAAATACTAGCGCTTGCATCAACTTTCCTTGCTTTTTCATTGGTACTCTCAATGTTTACTGTTAGGACGGAGGCTTCACATTCTGAACCGCCAGTCTTGGAATGGGAGAGAACATACGGAGGAGCAGCTGATGATAAGGCATACTGTGTGGTTCAGACAAGTGATGGCGGATATGCTCTGGTAGGTGCCACAGAGTCTTTTGGGGTTGGCAAGCTTGATTTTTGGTTGGTTAAAACTGATGCAAACGGAAACTCAGTGTGGAACAGAACATACGGAGGAGCAGTTGATGATGATGCATACTGTGTTATTCAGACAAGTGATGGAGGATATGCAGTAGCTGGACGCACTGAATCTTATGGTAGTGGAGATTCAGATTTCTGGTTAGTTAAGACAGACTCATTTGGAAACTTGGAATGGAACAGAACATTTGGACAATCATTCTTTAACGTTGCGACCTCTGTGGTTCAGACAAATGACGGAGGATACGCAATTATAGGTTGGAGTGTTTCTGACGTTCTAGACATTGATATCTATCTAGTTAAGACTGATGCATTCGGGAACATGCAGTGGAACAAAACGTACGGAGGAACTGACAGCGATTCTGCTTGTTCTATAGTTCAGACGAGCGATGGAGGATACGCATTAACAGGTACCACAAGATCTTTTGGCGCTGGTGACGATGATTTCTGGCTGGTCAAAACCGATGTGAATGGAAACTTGGATTGGAATAAGACATATGGAACAATAGATTGTGATTCGGCTTCGTCTATGGTCCATACTAATGACGGTGGATTTGCAATGTCAGGTCATACAACCTCGCATGATACTAAAAATGTGGATTTCTGGCTGGTCAAGACAGATCCACTAGGTAATGCACTATGGAACAAAACTTATGGTGGAGAAGGTCAAGAAACGGCCTGCTCTCTGGTTCAAACCAACGACGGAGGATATGTTATAGCAGGCGGCACAATATCTATTGACGGTGTTGGAAGTAATTTCTGGCTGGTTAAAACCGATGCAAATGGAAATATGAAGTGGAATCAGACATACGGGAGAAAAGGATACGACTCTGGTAAATGTGTTGTTCAGACGAACGATGGAGGATACGCAATCGCTGGTTTCAGAACGTTCTTACTCGCTATAACTGCTTTTCTGTTGATAAAACTTCATACGCCATTGGAAGCAGTCTTGCCATTTTGGACACAATGGTGGTTCTGGGCAATAGTTGTTCTAGGAATCACAACTAGCATTTTTGCCTCCACAACGGTCTACTATCGAAAAAAAATGCGTACATCAAAAGAGCCACAGGTTGCCCCCGCCAAGCCTGGGGCAGAAAAAAAGTGCAAGGTCTGTCCGAACTGTGGAGCTAAGTTGCCTACGGATTCAGCCTTCTGCGGAAAATGCGGAACTTCTCTAGAATGATTTCTCTTTACTCGTCTGATCTGTGAAACCGAAAGTGGATTTAAACCCACATAGTCCATGAAACGAAATTTTGATGATTGGGCTGAATCTAACTTTTACTGTAACTAGCTATGACGACTTGGATGGACAGAAACGTGAGCCGAGAAATTGTAGTGAGGACTATCGTACTTGAGGCTTGAGGGACGTAGAGGAGCGCGCGAGGCTTGAAGAAAAGTGATTTCTAATACTTTTAAAAGGTAGCCGCAACTACTAAACTTTAAACCTCATTGCGACTGAAAAAGGTGGGCAGAAAGGTTGAAGTCCTTCAGTTTTGTTCATGTGGCCGATTTACATCTCGGTTATGCACAATACAATCTGGATGTACGCCGTGAAGACTTCAACAGAGTCTTCCAAGAGGTTGTGGAAAAAACTACGCAGCTAAAGCCCGATTTCATGATTATTGCGGGAGACCTGTTTCAGCAAGCTCGTCCTTCGAACATCACTTTAGAGAACGCCATAACGAATTTTAAGCAACTGAAAGACGCAGGAATTCCAGTTCTCACAGTGGATGGCTCTCACGATTCGGCACCAAACGTAATCACAGGCACAATTCTCAACCCTCTCGATAGCGCAGGCTTAATTCACTATTTGCCTCGCAGAAAAGGAGCTTTTTGGCAGAACAAAAACTGCTACGTCTATGGTGTTCCAAACTTCAGAACAAAAAGAAGAACTGAAGAACAGTTGCCCACTTTTCTTGGGGAAAATCGACCCACTCCAGACCCTTCTCTCTTCAACATCTTTGTCTTTCACATGGCCTTGGACATTCCTAGCCTAAAGCCACCTCAAATAGAAGCTGAAGCTACACCGGAACTCCTTCCTGACGACTTTGACTACTATGCAGGCGGGCACGTTCACAGTCTCCATAAAATGCCTTTTAAAAACGGCATCCTTGCCTACAGTGGTTGTACCGAAACAGTAAGTTATGAAGACGCCTCCATCAAAAAGGGGTTTTTCCACGTAGAAGTGAATGCAAAAGGAGTCCCGAAACTTCATCGCATCAATCTTGAAACTCCCCGGCACTTCATTATTTTAGACCATGACTATTCTGGTTCAACTCCTGCAAAAATAACTGAGAAGGCAGTTGAGTCAGTCAGGGAAGCCGATGAAGACGGCGCCATAATCATCCCTGTACTTCGCGGGGTGCTTCCAACCTCAGCAACGCGAGGAGAGGTTGATCTCAGAAAAATTAGAGATGCCGCTGAAAAGGCACTCTTGGTGCGTCCGCTTATTAGATTGAGAGAAACCGAAGTTTCAGAGGAGATTGTCCGTTCTATATTTGAAGGCGAGTTGAAAGACCTTAAAACGAAGGCATTTGAGTACTTTTTTGAAGTTTTCCGTGAACGCTATGGTCACGAAGAAGCTGAAAAGATGTCTAAGCTTGCAGTCAATATGATCGAGCCATTAGTGAAGAAAGATGAAGCCAAGATAAAGAAAGAGCTGGAAGGTTTTGTTTCATGAGAATCAAAGAAGTAAAACTGGAGAACATTCGTTCTCATGCAAACAGTAATGTGCCCTTTGCTGAAGGCTTCAACTGTTTAGTTGGAGGGTTAGGCTGTGGAAAATCGAGTGTTTTACTTGCTATTGATTTTGCTCTTTTTGGTGATCCGTTAGGCAGAAGTTACGACTACCTTCTTAGAGAAGGAGAAGATTTTGGCAAGTTGAGCGTAATTTTTGTTCATGGCGGAAAAACCTACACAATTCACAGAGCCCTACAAAGAAGAGAAAAAGGCATTAGCCAAGACATGGAACAACTCAAACTTTTCAAGGAAGACAAGCTGATTGCAAGTGCAAAAGGTGAAGCAGTCTCAGAGCAGTTGATGGCAATCACGGGTATTGACAAAGATATTTTCCGTGAAGTTGTTTGGATACGCCAAGAGCACTTGAAAACACTACTGGACATGACGCCACGTGAAAGACAGAAGAAATTTGACCAACTATTTGGTCTTTCAGATTACGAAGTTGCTTGGAGTAGCCTAGCTACCTTCCAAAGGGACTATGGAATCGAAAAGGGAACCCTAGAAAAAGACCCTGACATGGTTGGAATCGAAAAACTGCAAGCAGACTACAACAGGGCAGTTGAAGAATTTTCTTTGATGGAAGATGAAATCCAAGACCTGAAAACAAACATTCTAAAAGCTGAGGCAACCCTGAAAGAAGCAACTTCACGTCTGCAAAATCTTGAAGCATTAAGAAGACAAACCGAAGAGTTGCAAAGGAAAAAAGCTAAGATACAGGCAGACCTCGTCAATATGGAAGACACATGCGCCCGACTGTCTGAGGAAATTGAACAAGAAAAATCCTCTATCAGTGATTTGGAGGCCCGTCTGAAATCCTTGGAGGGCCAAGAAAAGTCTTATCGCCATGGGCTTCAAGAAAAAGCAGGGCTTCAATCTGATCAAACAATTGAGGAAATCAGAAAGCATCTCGAAGCACTTGAATATCAAGCCACTAACATTTGGGGTGAACAAGAAGCCACTAAAAAGGAAATGCAAAATTCTCAAGACCGTCTTTCAACATTAACAACAGAAAGCAAGTGTCCATTATGCCTCCAAAACCTACCAAACACATACAAAAGGAATCTTCTTCAACGCCTTCAAGAAGAAAATGCCGAACGTGAAAAAAGGCTCATCGAACTCCAGAGAGACCTTGATGAACTAGAAAGACTGAAAAGCATTATCAATCCAACCCTTTCGGGATTGCAGTCTCTTACACCACGAATTGAAGATTTCAGAAACCAGCACTCGAAGGAACACACATCATTAAACAAACTTCGAAAGGAGTTTGCAGAGAAACAACGGTATGAGAAACTGCTTCGGAATCAACTTGATCTCACCAGAAAGGAAATCGCCAAATTTGACATTAGAGAGCTTGAAACCGCGAAAACACTTCGTGATACTTCTTTTGACCAATACTCTAGTCTAAAAAATCGGTTGGAATCAATGGCAATTCGGAAGAAAGACGTTACACTGAGAGTTGATAACATTAGAGAACGGTTGGATCATGCTCAGCAAAAGATCGAGAGAATGAAGAAAATCGAGAAGATTCTTGAGATTATTGAGGGAATACGTGGAGTTTATAGGAGCATCCAGCCGAAGTTGAGGAGTGAATTTGTCACGTACTTGCAGAGGTCGGTTCAGCAGATTTTAGATGGACTCGTTGGCGTGGAAGGATCTCTGCTACTTGTGAACATTGATGAGACATATACACCATCTATCAGGAGCGAAGAAGGCTATGAACGAACTGTAACCAACTTATCTGGCGGAGAGCGAACCCTCCTTGCGTTCGCATATCGCATAGGTTTGGGACAACTGATTATGCAGTCAAGGACTGGACATGGACTATACATGCTTCTCTTAGATGAACCCACAGAAAGCCTGGGAAGAGAAGACGGGTCTATCGATCGGCTGGCCGAAGCCATCTCCCGACTAAAAGCCATCGAACAAATAATTGCCGTCACACATAACGAGGCGTTTGCCCAAAAAGCAGAACATGTCATACGATTCGAGAAAGAAGCTGGAGTAAGCAAAGTCTCTGTTGAGAGATAACATACAAGCAAGGAGCGCGCAAAAAAGAGAGATATTGAGTTTCACAATAAGATCTAACAGAGATGTCCAAGTTTGGGTAGAATTTTTTTCTTAACGTCCTCAAGATACTCTTTGTATCCAGCTTCTTTCAACAATAAACCCAGTTCAGCAATGAGAGCATTATGATCTATAGGAGAGACTTCAATTAACCAAGTTCTACAATCAGGCGCCAAGAGCTTTCCTTCATTCTCTAGTACTCCTCTGTTAATCTTGACAATTCGACCAGCTACCGGCGAGTATAAATCAAACATGAACATCCATGTTTCAGCAACTCCGAATGGTTCTAGTATCCTGACAATAGAGTTTTCGTCATCAGTGTAGATTTTGGCGAGAGCTTTTAGATGTTGTATAGCAAAGTCAGTTAGTCCAACTTGTATAGTCCAGTTTGAAGTCACCTTTGCCCAGGTGTGTTTCTTTGAATAGAAGGTTGTATTCTGATAGAATTTTTCATCGTCAGCAGCCAATTGGCTTAAACTCTTGCTTTCCTGTTTCACGATCTGTTCCGGCATTTTTTCTCACCACAAATATATATATCACAGAGCGAGGATAAATACTTTACACATGTAGAGTAATTATGGTAAGTACTATTTTCACTGACACTTAGCCTTTTTGATATATCAGATGATATATTGGCTATTTTCCAAAGCTGTTCTCCTGAAAGGTAACGTACAAGCCCGCGTAGCTGTAGTTCCATTGGGAATTGAAAGTCTTAAATAAGAAAAAAAGCAATAGATAGTTGAATGAATTGTTGAATGAATAGTGAGAAGTGAGAATCATGCCTGAAGCACAATTTGAAATTTACAAAGATACTGCTGGCGAATACAGATTTAGGTTAAGAGCACCAAATGGCGAGATAATATCTGTGAGTGAAGGATACACATCAAAAGATGGCTGCAAAAATGGCATAGCGTCTGTCAGAGAAAACGCTCCCAAAGCAATAATCCAAGACCTCACAGGGGAATAAACAACCAACACCGGCTCATTCTAATTTCGGAGTTGATCTGTTGTCTAAATCGTTGAAGAAGGCAAAAGATGCACAAAAAGACTATCGATGGATAAAAAAGTTAGTAACGAAAGCTTATGATATTTCAACAGGTGAAGCCGAGAAAGGAAAGAAAAGACAAGTTGTAGCCAATCTTTTCGTAGGCGACTGGACAAAGTGTCTTGGAACGGAGGGACAAGAATCACAGATAAAGTTCCGAGGTGGAGAAGGCTATGTGCCCAGTGATTCAATTGGAGAGGAAAGGATTCTTGAAATCTATTTCATCGATGTGGGTCAAGGAGATTCGATCCTCATCCAGACAGCAGACGACAAAAGGATTCTCATAGATGGGGGACGAGACAAAAGTGCTTACAGTTTCATAAGATGGAAGTATAACTTGAAAAAATATCACAAAGATTTCGACGCGGTAATTATGACTCACGGTGACACGGATCATACAGGTGGGCTATTCCCATTACTTAATGACGACCATGTGTTAGTAAAAGCAATCTATCACAATGGGATAGCTAAGCGTACGAAAAAACCAGTTCTGGGCAAGGAAGAAAAAGTTAAAGGGAAAGAAATGCTCGTCGAATTATACAGCGATATAGAGGATTTAGAGCCGAAGGCAGGGGAATTAACTAGAACCTACAAAAAGTGGGTTGAAGCAGTTTCACAGGCAAGAGATAGGGCACTGCAGAGCAATATCGACTTTAAGTGCATTCGAGCGGACCAGAACACAGAACCGCTTGTTTTAGATAAAAAGAAACCATTGAAAATCAGCTTCCTGAACCCCATAAACCTAGACAGTAAGAACTCGCCTAAACTCATGAAATTCGGACGTCCAAGCGAGACCATAAACGGAAACTCTGTAGCGGTTCTGCTCGAGTATGGCAAGGCACGAATATTGTTGTGTGGAGATATGAACGAGAAGGCAGAAAAGCAATTTCTAGAGCACTGCAAACAGGAGACCCCCATTGCACACGTTTTTAAGGCAAATCATCATGGAAGCCAGGATTTTACCACCGAGTTCCTCAGAATCATTCAGCCTTGGGTGACCGTCGTCTCCTCAGGTGACCAACCTGATTATGGACATCCAAGAGCCAACCCCTTGGGCAGCTTAGGGCGTTACGCACCCAATGTAATTGAAAGACCACTACTGTTCTCGACAGAGATCGGTGCAACCTTCAAAGGTGTAGACTTTAAATCTGAAGATGTTGGAATTCAGTTATACGAAAAAACCAATTATGGGCTTATCAACGTGAGAACGAACGGTGAATGGTTGGCAGCAGGCAGAGTATACAATAGACGGAGAGGGAAGGGCAGGTATGCCAAAAGCTTATGGGACTGGGAAAGATATGCTTTCAACCTAAAAAATGCGAAACCGTTGACAGACACCCTTACACGCGCTGCCTAAAATTCAAGTTTTCTTTTTTACATTGATAGTGTGTGCTTCTGGTATTTGCAGTATCGTCCAGGAAACAGATAATGTGGCGCCCACTTAAGAGCGTAAACTAAAGATTTGGTGATATCAAAACCGCCACTCACTCTGCTAAGCGTCCTAACAAATATGCCAGCTTTCTTCTCATAAGACACCTTTCCACACATCCCTAACCTTCTTGACAACTTGTAATCTTCTCCTATGGCCAGTTCAGGGTCATAGGGTCCAGTTCCATCTGCAGTCAATTTTGCCGCGATTTCGCGTAACATGGCTATGCTACATCCTGGAACACTTCCCCCTACCATAATAGTATCGTGGACACTTATTGAAGGAAGTTTTAATGACATGCGAGTTAAGGTATTTAAGCCCATAGCGGCAAATCGTCTGCTGATTTTCCTACTGTCCCTTGGTCTTAGTGACGGCGTGGCTGCCACAATATTCTTTCTTTTGAAAGCCTGATACATTACTTCGAACCAGTTATCATAAGCATCCAATTCCGTAACGTATTCGTAGTCGAAATCTGTGCCTGTAGAGAAAAGGGAGTCTATATCTTGAAAAACAACTATCCAGCCGTTGGCATATCGGAAACCACAATTTCTTCCTATGGAAGGGGAATCCCACCATTGATGTTTGATGATTTTGGAACGGTAAAGTTCTTCCTTATATCTCTTATATTCTTCAGAGGATACAATATTTGTCAAGTCCGTCCATGGTAGCTCAGTATTTCCCCCAGCATCCACTACGATGAACTCAACACTTCTACCAAATGGCTCAGTTGCACGTTCCCAATTCTCAAAAGTCTCTCTTAATACATCTTTGTTCTTCTCATTCTTTGCAGTTGTTACTACTGTGAAAATAGGTCTTTGCATAGGTCATCGCATTTGCTTGTAGTAATTTCGTGGCAAAAGAAAAAATTAACGGAAGATTCTCAGTAAGGAAATTGTTAAAAGAAGAGAGACTTGGTATATTCGCTACATTGTGACACTAATATTTCAAGGCATTAGGGATTAAGAATGGCACTAGAAAAAAAGGTAACAAAGGCTATTCTATCAACGATGAAACATCTTGAAAACTCCAAAAAATCCATTGCAGAAAACAATCGAGACGCGCTAGAGAACCAGATTTGGAAAGCATCTGCAGAACTGGAATACGCTCTTTTCCTTTTCTCTATCCTACGACAAAACGAAGATCAAAATCATTCATGGAAAGGTAACCTAAAATCAAAGGGGCTCGAATTTGCACCCGTAATCGCTTCTACACAAGAATTGCTTAAAAAGGCTCAAACTGATTTTGAGAATGGCAACCTTCCGGAAGCCCACAAGAACATATGGCTAGCCCGTGGCCATCTTCTAAAGGTGCAGAATTTTCTTGAGAAAAAGCGTCAATAAATTGTCGTTGATCTTGCGTTCCCAATATTATTATTCTCCTGTGACTCTTCGTTTCTCTTTTATAATGAAAGCCTTTTCTTTGCCAGCAATCACGCGGAACCATTCTTTCAATTCTTCTTTATGTAAGAATTTTCGAAGAAGCACTCGAAGATGGGCTTTAGATGGAGCCTCCTTTGTTTCCTCATACTCTAAAATGATCTCGCCACTTGTAACATCTATTTCGGCTTTCACTTTGTCTCTAAGAAACTCTGCAAGGGCTTCTATGACTTCATCACCGTCTCCTGTTCGCAGTTCAGATATATCAATTCCAATTTTTGACATGGTCAAACATTTCTCCTATCTACAATTTCCCAGGTGCCCGGTCCTGTTCCAACCAATGTCACTGGCACTTTTATTTCTTTTTCAATCTTTTTAATGAAAGTCTTCGCCTGTTGTGATAGTTCTTCATAGGATTGAACTCCTTTGCATTCTGGGTATACTATATCGATCTTTGTCACTGCAGCTTGTGTAGCTCCATTTAGCATAACCGCTCTTTTTGCTAGGTCATAGTTAAAGGGTGCTGCTCTTCGTATTCTTCCAGTCACCGTTGCCACTTCTGCCCATCCTCTCTTTTCTGCTTCCTCCTGGGAGAGTTCGTTTGGAAGGGGTCCCCCTCCCACTCGAGTGGTATAAGTCTTGAAGACGAGAACTACATCGTTAACTCTCGTGGGCCCAATTCCTACATCTGAACACGCGGCTGAGGCTGTTACGTCTTTAGATGTGCAATAGGGATACGTTCCATGATACAAGGAAAGGTATGTTCCCTGAGTGCCCTCAATCAACACATTCTTTCTGTCATTGAGTGCTTCATTCACTTCTTGAGGAACGTCTGTCAGATAATTCTTTAGGTCAGGCATGTCACGGGCGAGTTTGACTGTTCGAAGTGCTCTTTCAGCATTACATGGTCCAGTGCCAGTTCCAGTCGTCTTTATCTTTTCAGCAAGTTCTCCCTTTCTGTCAACCTGAATATGTTTCGATTCTATAATTGCACATTGGGGATCAACACCAACCCTATTTTGAGAATTTGTTAATTGAACCTCTCTCACTAGAATTTGGGGATTAATGAGAACACCAGGCCCTATCAACAGGCGACATCTGTCATAGACAAAGGCACTGGGAAGCATCCGCAACTTATACTCTCTTCCTTCGTGAACCACGGTATGGCCTGCATTTGGACCAACACCAGCTCTCACAGTGACAGCAACTTTATCTCTTGGAGCAAGGTACGAAATGATTTTTCCTTTGCCGGTGTCTCCAAAGAAACCACAAACAACCACTGTGCATGACACGTCTTTTCCCTCAGTCGTTTATAGGCATAATTATTTAAATTTTAAGGAAGTAGATAACTCTTTTTGTATATTCTATCTCAAATAGTAGTGTCAGATCGCCCGTCGAGAGTTTCTTATCACAGCTCTACAGCTCTGCTAACTCTCTTATTCATCATCCAGTAAAAGCTGTTATCATCTAGACTTAAGACTTTTGCGCCAAAAACTCAATTCTTTCGACACCTTTACCTTTGGATCTTCTTTTCAAAATCTTGATTGCTCCTATCTCTCCAGTGTTTCTTAGATGAGTTCCTCCACACGCGCAAGCGTGTAAATCCTTGATCTCCACAATTCGAACTTCCTGCACTCGAGGCGGCAGAGTCTTCAAGCTTTCATGAAACTTTTCAACATATCTTTGAGCTATTTTTCTTGGCATTGTTTTTGCAATTACTGCCCTATTTTCCCTAATGATGTCATTGGCGATTTTTTCGATTTGCGGTAATGCTGGCCCTAGGGAGCCATCATAGGCTAAGTCTAGTCGAACCTTTTCAGCGTCAATTCCAGAGCCAACTATCTTCATAGGAAGTCCGGTTACTTTTCGGAGAGCTTCCGACATCAAATGAGCGGCTGTGTGATTAAGCATCAAGGCGTATCTGCGATCCCAATCAATGACGCCTTCTACGTGGTCTCCTTCCTTGATTTCTCCCACCACTTCTTTAGCAATGTGGATTACTCGACCATTAAGCATCCTAGCATCTGAAACCTTGATTTCTCTCTTTTCTTTTTTGATGATGCCAGTGTCTGCGGGTTGGCCTCCTCCTAGTGGATAGAAGGCGGTTTGATCTAACACCATATGGTATTCTTCGTTTGTGTTTTGAATTTTCAAGATTTTGGCGTCAAATTCTTTGAGGTAAGCATCTTTGTAATATAGAAGATGGGTAAGCGGAGTTTCTTCAGACATGTTAATGCTCCCAATTATTTCTATTTTCGCTAGTAGGTTTTAGCGTATAAAAACTATATATCAAATTATATGAACAAGATTCGAGTGAAGAGGAGTTACCTTGCTAGAGACGAATCTTGGGATCCTTCGTTAAGTGGTGACTGTGTTGAAAGAGAGACGCTGTAAATTTTGTGGAGCCAAGCTTCCTTCGACTCGACGGAGTTACTGTAATGCTGAATGCGCAGAGAAGGCTCTGAAACGAATGTATTGGGAAAAACAAGACGAGAAGGTATTGGACAAATCACCTGAACTTCTTGATGCCCGAGTACTGAAGATGCCATGCGGGTGTGAATTTTTCAGCGAAAATGGCAAACTCGTTAAGACGAAATGGTGTTTGAAACATCAGAAGACAATTAAGAAATGAAAAATATGATCTTGATATTTATTCTTGTCAACAATTTGACTTGATATAAAATTATAAACTACAACTTTTGACTTTAGGGTGCAACGGGTACTTCCTTTTGCGGAATATCTTGTCGCCGCTGTCATATCTGATGACGTATTCAAACCGCGTGCGCATTTCTAGTTTGTGTGCGTTGGAAACACTTTAATAACAAAAAAGGGGATACCTCATCTCTCGGGCCAAAAAGATGGCTTCTTACAACGTGTGAAGTGCACAAACACGCAGAATGTTGGCAATGAGTTAGAAAGAAGGGCAAAGAAAGAATTTGTGAAGGTTGTGGGAGTACGAACATTACGTTTTTGGTGGATTACACACCTTTCATTCTAATCTTGGGTGGAATGGTCGCAGCTTCTTGGCTGCTGGAAAGATCCGTGAGACCTGTACCAGTCATGGGAAAACCTATCGGTGGGTTGATAAAGGCTCTGACACTCTTTGGATTTTTTGTCGGAGTCCTCTTATTAGTGACAGCAGTGAGTGTTTGGTCGGTGCAAGCTTGGGATTCTGGTACTCGATTCTTGCTAATTGTTACCGGCTTCGCTTTGTTCTTGAAACCGTTGAAGGATATTCCTTGGGCTGCTTTGGTAGGTCTTGCAGTGGGTGGATTGTGCGTTGGGTTCGTATTCTTTTTGCATCCTTTACCAGATACTATCTTTGGGATTTCGTCGACATGGATCTATCTACTGCTTTTCTTTATCCCAGCATTGTTTATGTATATGCTCTTCAAGTTTGTTGAAGACGTGGTGAAGCTGATTGGAACTCTCTTAGCCTCTAGGCCTGTGGCAATAATCCTTGGGTTAGTATGCATTGTTCAGGGGATTCTCTTGCTGCTGGACAACAGCTTGTTCACCATTCTTGTCTGAACAATGTGCGCGGAAACTGTTCCGAATCCGATCGGTTTCTGGTTGAGAAAAAAGGGTCTGCGGGGGATATCTCCACTATTGTGACATAAAATTATATTACAAAATAACCATATGTGATATCTAAGTTGGAAAAGCATGAAACTTAGAAAGACTTTGATAGATGACTTAGGTAGGATTTTAGGTGGCGAGCTTCCAGTCAACATAACCTAACACAAAGCAAAAAGGAGAGACGAGATTTGGATGTCTTTGAGGCAATAACGAACAGAAGAAGCATCAGAGCTTTCACTCCTGAAGAAGTTTCAAAAGAAGAAATTGAGAAGTTAATAGACGCTGCTAGGCATGCTCCTTCTGCCGGAAACATGCAACCTTGGGAATTTATTGTCATTAGAGATTCTAGAACAAAACGCAAGTTGTCCGTGGCTGCTTTGAACCAGAGATTCCTAGAAGAGGTTCCAGTATTGATTGTTGTTTGCGCTAACGAATTGCGCTCAGGTCGAGGATATGGTAGTCGAGGTACAACTTTGTACTGTTTACAAGATACTGCAGCGGCCATTCAAAACATGCTGTTAACTGCGTGTGCCTTGAATTTAGGAACATGTTGGGTGGGCGCATTCCGTGAAGATGATGCTAGAAAAATACTGAACATTCCTAAGGGTGTGAGACCGATTGCCATAATTCCAGTTGGGCATTCGGCAGAGAAACCCGAAATGCGATTCAAAAGAGCTGTAAGTGATTTTGTTCATTATGAAACCTACAGTAAGTGACAATCGCTAGAGTTGATGTAAGAATTGACTGGAAACAGACGAAAAATCGGTATAGCCGCGGCAGCGTTTGGTGGAGTGCTAATCATGATGGGTATAGTTATGATGGGCATCTTTACCCTCGCTTTTTTTGACTTCCTTGATATCACGATGGTTATGGAATCTCAGTTTAGAGCGTTTTTTATTCTCACTTTGTTAGTAATTGGCACCTGTGACTTGCTAGCAGGAATTATACTTGCACTTCGGTGATTTCTTCAATGAAAGGCAGGAAACTACTAATAGGGTTCATTGGTGTAACACAAGAAGCAATAGGTGTATTAACCATTGTTTTTTGCTATGTTCTTTACTACAATCTCTTCGATGTTCTAAATTGGTTAAATATTGCTGCAGAGCATGTTGCACTCTATGTGCTGATCCTTTCCGTTTTCGGCTTTGTCTTTATAATAAGTGGGTTCTTTCTTATTCGTGAACTACTAGAATGACGATGATGGGGGTTCTATGAAAAAGTTGGAAGAAAAGAGGAAAGTTGGGCTCTTTCAGGCAGTAATGATAGGACTAGGTGGCGCTATAGGTATCGAAATTTTTGTGCTCCTCAACTACGCAACGTACCTAGCTGGATCTACAATAGTTTTTGCACTTCTCGTATGTGGCGTCATAAATCTGCTAACCATGCTCAGTTTTTCCGAACTTGGAGCAGCTATCCCTGAAGTTGGCGGGGAATACTCTTATGCTAAAGCAGCACTAGGAGGTTTTCTAGCCTTCCTAACTGGCTGGTTTAGATGGATTTCTAACGTATTTGGTGCAGCACTCGCAGCTTTAGGTTTCGCTTACAACATCTTGTTTTTCATTCAAGTCGACATACCATTGTTGACGCCTTTGATTGCGTCAATCATAATTATCGTTATTACTGTTTTGAGTGTCCGAGGAGTTGGACAGATTGGACCTGTGATAGTGATTGCATTCATAGCTTTCTTCATTCTTCTAATAGTTGGTGGGTTCTTGCATGGGTTAGAATTCAGCTTCTCTTATCCATCGACATTTGCCGGTGCATCCGGCGTTTTTGCAACTGTCGCTTACACTTTTACTATGTTTTTAGGAATGCGAGCAATAGCAGCTGGCGGTCCTGAAATAAAAGACCCTGGAAAGAATATTCCACGGGCGGTAATGATTTCCGCCGTGGTTTTGATAGTGCTTTATTGCGGTATAGCTTATGTAACTGTAAGCGTTCTTCCATTAGATAAGATTGAAGGGTCATATACACCTTTAACTTTAGCTGCTGAACAGATTTTTGGAGAAGCCGGAGCCATAATCCTTACAGTCGCAGCCATAGTTGCGGCACTGTCCTCTTTAAGTACAGCGATTATGGTTCAATCAAGTATTGTTAGGGGCTTGAGTAGGGATGGTTACTTGCCTAAATTTTTCCTATCAACGCATAGCCGTTTCAAGACCCCTCACATCACAATCATCTTTGGTTCAATCTTCTATATATTATTCGCCGCCACTGGAGTAGTAGAAGTCATTGGATACGTCGCTGGATTTGCATCTATCCTTGGTTTCGCCCTTGTGAACCTTGCACTTATCAGACTCAGGACGAAGAGCCCTTACCTAAAAAGACCATTTAAGATTCCCTTATATCCATACATTCCCATTGCAGGGTTTATTATCTCAATATCACTGCTTTTTTTCATCGAACGAAGCGCACTTTTACTTGGTTTGATCTTTATCCTTTTAGGAGTATTAACATACCATCTAAGAATGATAGGATACCAACGTATTCGTATAGCCTTCGGAGGAATGAGCCTAGGCATCGGAGGCTTCATGGCACTCTTTGCATATCTACTTGCAACTGGATATCTATTACCGATAAGTGTACCCTCACAGTTCTCAACCACAGTTTCTTATGGCTTCATTGTCATTTGCGCAATCAACATTCTAGCAGGAGTATTGAACGTCACCGCGAAATCAGAACGTTGATAACCGCTAAGCTTTATCCTATCTAGAGAATCTCTTAAATTGCTCGAATTTCAATTCTTTCTTTGTGGGTGGAATGTCCAACAGGAAAAAGAAGAAGAAAAAGACAAAAGAAATTTTGGTTGACACTTTCTTTTTAAAACGTGAAGAAGAGCTTCTCAAAGACACGACTGAGCTAGAAAGTCACATTGTTTCCAAGGTTTCCACTCGAATAGGACAATATTTTAGTTGGATTATGACTGGAATCGGTGCCTTGGCTTTATTCTTCTTTTTATATCTTCTTATCGAGACGAGTTTCTCTTTTCAAGGCTTTGAAATTCTATTAAGCGCCATTATAGGCTGCATTGGAGCATTAAATGTCCTCTGTGGATTGCTACTCCTCACAAAAGAATGAATCACTTGAAAAGCCTGCTTTCATATTCAACTTTTTATACACCTCTCACCTTCTGTTAGTATGGGGCAGTCGCGTTGAGGTATTCTCTTCTTGCAGTTTCCTACGAGAAAATTGAAGCTACAACGAAAAGACTTGAAATGACCGACTACCTAGTCGAACTTCTCAGAAAAACTCCGAAGGACATCCTAGATAAAGTTGTATACCTAACACAAGGTAAATTATATCCAGATTTTGTCGGCATAGAAATTGGTATTGCAGAAAAACTAGCCATCCGCGCAGTTTCCAAAGCAACAGGTCAAAGCGAGAAGAAAATCGAAGAAGATATACAGACAACAGGAGATTTAGGTGAGACTGCCCAGCAGTTCCTTAAGAAAAGAATTCAGACAACATTCTTCCAGCAACCCCTTACCGTTCAAAACATCTATGAACATCTCGACAAAATGGCAAAAGCGTCAGGTCCAGGCTCCATGGATCAAAAAATAAATTATCTAGCCGGGCTACTAGCCAACGCCACACCAAACGAAGCGAAATACATCATCCGGACAGTCACAGGAAGTTTGCGCCTAGGAATAGCAGACATGACGGTCCTTGATGCATTAGCTATAGCATATGGTGGAGGAAAAGAAACAAGAGAGGATCTAGAACGGGCATACAATGTGTCATCCGATTTAGGCAACGTAGCGAGAACAGTTGCAGAAGAAGGAATAAACAGCATAAAAAAATTCCAGGTTGTAGTCGGCAATCCTATTAGACCCATGCTGGCCGAACGCTTAGGCTCGCCTCAAGAGATTCTAGAGAAACTGGGAGGAAAATGTATTGCGGAATACAAATATGATGGCGAGAGAATACAAGCCCACAAACGAGATGACCATGTTACTCTCTTCTCTCGGCGACTTGAAGATATCACTGGTCAATATCCAGATGGAAGAGAGCTGGTTAGAAAATATGTGAACGCAAAGGAAACAATCATCGAAGCAGAATGTGTTGCCATAGATCCGGACACTGGCGAAATAAAACCCTTCCAAGCACTCATGCACCGAAGACGAAAATATGGCATCCAAAAGGCCATGGAAGAAAATCCAGTTTCCCTCTTCATGTTTGACGCACTTTACGTTGACGGAAAAGACCTAACCCAAGAACCATATCCTGTTAGACATAACTATTTGGAGGAGATAACTGAAAAGGGTGATCGTGTTCGGCTCGCGGAATACCTTATCACGGATGACTTAGATGAACTTGAACGGTTCTTCGAAAAGGCTGTTGAAGAAGGGTGTGAAGGGCTCATCTGCAAGTCAATAAATAAAGACGCGGTTTATCAAGCAGGAGCACGGGGATGGCAATGGATAAAGTACAAACGTGACTACAAAAGTGAAATGACCGACACCGTTGACTTAGTAGTAGTAGGCGCTTTCCATGGAAGGGGCAAAAGAGCAGGAACTTACGGCGCCTTACTCTTAGCTGCATACAATCCAAAAGAAGACATATTTGAAACAGTGACTAAATGTGGAACTGGGTTCACTGATGAAGATCTTGAAAAGCTTCCAGGAATGATGAAAAAGCATCAAATACCCCATAGGCATCCTAGAGTTCTATCAACCATTGAAGCCGATGTGTGGTTTGAACCCAGAGTTGTTGTCGAAACCATAGGTGCAGAAATAACGTTAAGCCCGATCCACACGTGTGCTCTAGATGCCGTAAGAAAAGGAAGTGGCCTTGCTATACGATTTCCGCGTTTTACTGGAAACTATCGGCCAGACAAAGCGGCGGAAAACGCAACAACAGTAAATGAAATAATTCAACTGTATAAGAATCAGCCTAAAACACAGGTTACTTAAGACGTTTTTATGATACCCGTGCGACCACGGCTAAAATAACACCCAAGTGCTGTCACACCAAAACTAAGAGGAAAGACGAAGAACGCCAATCTTGCCAGATATGTGAGGTAGGATAGGATGAATGCATCTAGCAGGAAACTTTCTGCGCCATAAACTACTGCGGGTATCAGGAGGATTCCGACAGATATAAACGAACCTGTAATCCATGCTACAAACGTATAGGGGATAGCTTCTCTTAGGTCTCCTATGACGATTCCTATCATAAAACTTGCCAAAACTATGACGATAAAGTAGCCGTACTGTTGTTCCCAAACGAAAAACAACAAATAAGCACAGAGAAAGTTTATAATCGAAGCAAGTGTTAAGAAGATCTGGAAACGATTAATATACATGTTTATCCCTTGAGACCAGCAATATTTATGTGACAAACTTATAAAATACAGATGAAAACTATAAGGTTGTTGGTGAGCACGTGTCTATTAGCGCTCAGAAAAATATTTTAATGCTTTTTGTGACGGCTACCGCAGTATTGGCGCTTGTGTCATGCTACACATTGTACGTCTATTTTGGAGTGGCTTCAGCCACGCGGACGATGGAGGTTTCGCTTTCGGATTTAGAGGTGTTTCAAACGTCGGACACTAAAATATCCGTAAGAACGAACCTGCGAATACATAACCCTTCTGAATTCGCTTTTTATGTTACATGGGCTAATGAGAAATTATACAACGCAACAAATAGCAAAGTTATCGGGAAAGGCAATGGTTATTGGTTACCACCACACGCAATTCCCGTCGAGGTACATCCGTTCTCGAATGGCACTTTCGCGATCTCTGCGGATGGCCTTGAAGTGGCTAAAGGACGAACGTATAGTTTGTACTTGTCTGTTACCATAGGTTTGGATACACCTCTTCCCAGTGAAGTTACTCTCAGGTTGTTTGAGGTGGTCACTTTCGATACGTAGTTTCGTCATGGACGTAATTCACGGAAGTCTCGAAGTCAATCGTGTGTCATCTGGTCGGTGAGTGTATTTTGACTCGTAAGCGTGTTGAATACCCCTTTAGCAAAGTTGCAGTGTATTGGTGCACTGCGATAAGTATTCTGTCAGCAGTAACGTCTTTGCTTATTTTGTATGTTTACCCAATTCTATTAGTATCTTACTTTGGTATCGCAATGGTGCTGACGTTTGTTATGTATAAACTGAAACTTCGTTATCTGTTGAAGAGGCGACCGGAATCCGGGAAGAATCTGGGTAACAAGAGGGTAGAGCCGATTCGGAGAGTACCTCCAAAGTGGAGAGTATTGGCACAGGTCATCGGCTTTGTTCTTATCGTAGTTCTATCGGTGATTTCGCTTGGTTTTGTAGATCCTGCGATCTGGTTTATGTGTGTAAACGGCTTTGTAACAAGTCTGAGTCTATCGGAAGTTTTTCTTTATATTGTTTATAAACCTAGCAAGAGTTAGGACGTTCGCAAAGCTGTGAATAGTCTACTTTTGTGAGAAATTAACGTGTAGGCTTTGAGCTCTATCCAAGTGGGAAGTGACATGCGACATATCTGTCTTTTGTGGCATTTACCAGTTGTGGTTCTTCTTCTTGGCATTTTTGTTTTGCATATGGACATCTTGGATGAAATCTGCATCCTGGGGGTGGGTTGATAGGGCTGGGAACCTCACCTTTAATTACAATTTCAGTTCTACGGGCTGTTGGATCAGGGACTGGTACTGCAGCAATTAACGCTTCAGTATATGGGTGTAAAGGGTTCTGAATCATCTTCTCAGTTGGTCCTTTCTCCGTGATTGTTCCTAGATACATGATTGCAATGCGATTACAAATGTGCCGTGTCAGTGCGATGTCGTGCGTGATGTAAAGAAATGCGCACTGGGTTTCCTCTATCAGGCCTAATATGAGATTTAGAACTTCGGATCTAATGGAAGCGTCAAGCATAGATACGGGTTCGTCGGCAACAATGAACTCGGGCTTAAGTACGAAGGCTCTTGCTATGGCCACTCTTTGCCTTTGACCACCGCTGAGCTCGTGGGGAAATCTGTACATGAATTCCTCTGGTGGATTGAGATCCAATTCCTCCAAAGCAGTACTTACCAGCTTTGTGATTTGATCTGCACTTGTCGCGATTCCTTGGATAGTTAACGGCTCTGCTATGATGTCATATACGCTCATTCGTGGGTTCAAAGATTCGTAGGGGTCCTGAAATATAATCTGCATTTTCCTTCGGAGTTTGGTCATTCTGTCTGAAGCAAGAGCCGTTAAATCTGTCCCTTTAAACAAGATTTTACCGTTTGTGGGTTCAATTAGCCTGAGTATGCATCTCCCGGTAGTTGTTTTTCCGCAGCCACTTTCTCCAGCGAGACCAAAAACTTCCCGAGGGGCTATTTTGAAGCTTACGCCGTCAACAGCACGGATCTCTGGAACTAACTTAATTGTTAAACTCTTGAGGAAACCTAACTTTATAGGAAAATATTTTTTCAGATCGTGAATTTCTACAACGCTTTCTTCCATGAGTTCTAGTCTCCAATTAGGTAACAGGCTACTGAATGATATTTGCCATCTACTTTTGCTGATTGCGGGTCTTTCTTTCTACAAATTTCCATGGCGTATGGGCATCTTGGATGGAATCTGCATCCTGGTGGAGGCTTCAGCAGGTCGGGTGGAAATCCATGTATGGTTGCGAGTTCCGTTTTGGGTCCTATGACACTGGGGAAGGCTTTTATGAGTTTCTGTGTGTAGGGGTGCAACGGCTTTTTGTAGATGGTTGTGACATCTCCGTATTCCACTATTTTTCCTGCATACATAATTGCGATCTCATCGCAGGTTTCAGCGATCATGGCGAGGTCATGTGAAATCATGATCATAGAGAGATTCAATTTATGCTGGAGTTCCTTGATCACTTTTAGCACTTGGGCTTGAACAATGACGTCTAATGCGGTTGTCGGTTCGTCTGCGAAGATAAGGTCAGGATTACATGCTAGGGCCATGGCAATTACAGTTCGTTGTTTTAGTCCTCCGCTGAGTTCATGGGGGTATCGATCGATTCTCTCCGCTCCGATTCCAACCAGATCGAGTAGCTTACTAGCTCTGTCCACTGCTTCCTTCTTGCTTATGTTCTCATGGAGAAGAATAGCTTCAGTTATCTGGTCTCCAATTCTTTGAATTGGATGTAACGCATTCATGGCTCCCTGAAAAATTACAGACATTTTTTTCCATCGAATTTCCTTCTGAAACCTTTGGTCATTCATTTGTAGCAGTTCTTCTCCGTTGAAGATGATGTTTCCACCCATTATCCGCCCATTATATGGCAACAGTCTTAGAATTGCCAAGGCAGTACTTGTTTTTCCGCATCCGGATTCGCCAGCGAGTCCAAGAGAATGTCCCTTTTCAAGGCTAAAGCTGACGTCGTCTACTGCCTTAACGTATCCTCGTAATACTTCCCAGTACATGGTCAAGTTCTCAACTTTGAGAAGCGTCATTTAGCGTCGTCTCCTAAGTCTCGGGTTCACGATTTCGTCTAAGGCATGTCCAATGAACACAAAAGCCAAACATAAGAAGGTGATTGCAAGCCCAGGCGGTATGACGTACCACCAAGCTAAACTCTCAAAACCTCCTTGCGTTCGGGATCGGTAGAGCATTCTTCCCCAAGTTGGCACGGAGGGATCCCCGAATCCTAGAAAGCTTAACGCGGCTTCGGTTAGAATAGCGCCGGGTACAGCGAGAACCATGGCTGCCATAACTACTGGGAGGACATTTGGTATAATGTGGCGCGTCATAATGTATCCTGAGGTTGCGCCCGCAGCTCTTGCACTTTCTATGAAAGGCACTTCTTTAAGGGAGAGAACTTTGGATCTGACTATTCTTGATAAACCTTGCCATCCAAAAATGGCTATAAGAAGGATAACGTAATACACGTTGAAGCTCCAGTATGACGATAATATAAGCAAGATAGGAAGTACTGGTAAGCAGAGAAGCACGTCTACACCTCGCATTATTATTTGATCGGTTCTCCCTCCAGAATATCCTGCTATCACTCCGAACGAAATCCCAAGGACTGATGAGAGAACCGCTGCAAGAGATCCAACGATCAAGGAGATTCTAACTCCATAAATTAGTTGTGCCCAAACGTCGTGACCAACTCTGTCACTTCCTAATAATCCCCAAACATCACCAAAGAACTTGACTTCAGCAGTGTCAATATGTATGTTACATGTTGAAGTAGACGCAAGCGAGTTGAATTTTATCTCAAGATAGAAGTCGTAACTTCCTTTTTTGGAGAGTAGCATCTCTGACGGATGGAGAAATGCGTATTGTACGGCGTCATTCGGGTATTGCCAAGCGAACAGCTGTTCATTCATTAACCCAGCATACAAGCTTCTTCTAATCTTTTTGTCAACACTTGGGTAGCGAGTCACTTTTCTGTCATTAGTATATAAGACAGCTCTTGTTGGATCTTCCAGCCATTCGTCCCATATATCATTTTGTTGATCAGTCGTCAAGAACAAGTCTATTTCATACCGTATTTGGTTACCTGTTTCGTAGTAGACCGTTGTGAGCTTGAAGTCCGATGGAGGAGCATAGACGTAACTAAATGCAGTCAGATGAAGAAGAATGCTTCCTTCCTCTTCCTCAGCGTCTGCATGGAAAGTAATGTTGAGCGCTTCTTTGTCAAATTGGAGTGTTGCACGGTCAGTTACGGTCGAGTTCACTAGCGTCACGTTCTCTAATAATCGGACCTCAAAAGACGGAGGTAAATCCTGAAACTGAGGGAAGATACGCACCCATTCGGGCATTGCATACATCGCAGCCGAGCGAGGAGGATTATACTCTTGGCTTGTGGGTCTCATCGGAGAAATATAGGGAGTGAAGACAGCTACCATTACGTAGAATATTAAGATACCAATACCGGCAAGACCGATTCTGTTGTGACTGAACTCTTCCCAAAAATTCTTGATCTTTCTCACGTATATTGTTCTTTTTTCCTTGCGAAACAGGGCCACTCTGTTGAGCCTCCTTTACCTTCTTTGGCCTACACGTATTCTAGGATCTAGGAACCCATAAAGCAGATCTGTGACAAGGTTGGCCCCTATCATCAAAACTGCATAGTTGTAGAGGACTGCTTGAGCCACTGGATGATTGCGGTTCATCAGAGCATTTATGTACCATGCTCCAATCCCTGGCCAACCGAACAGACTCTCAGTTATTATGGCACCCGTGACTATTCCCGGAATCGCCAAAGCCACCATAGTGGCGACAGGGGGAAGTATGCTTCGAAAGGCATGCCGAAACAACACATCTCTGCCCTTCACTCCTTTAGCACGAGCCGTCTGAATATAGTCTTCTGTGAGCGCATCGACCATCATGTTTCTAGTGTACAATGCCCAGGATCCAAAACCTGCAATGATCAAGGTACATATGGGAGAAATTGCATGCCATGCAACATCCTTTAATGTTTCAAGTAGTCCTTCTGGTGGAGGCAAGCCGACGACTCCACTTCTAGGGATAAGTGGCGCCCCAAAAACGGAGTTCCAGGTCGCAGAAAAGACGAACAACCAAATCAGTTGAACGAAAAAGGTTGGAACACCCCATGTAAAGAGCCCTGCGCCTATGATCGTTATGTCTGTTTTGCTTCCTCTTCTTGACCCTGCCAAGATTCCGAGCGGGATTCCTACGAGTATGACTCCTATCGTTGCTGTTCCAAGAAGCAAAAGTGTGTTTCGGAGGCGCCAAGCCATCTGCGGTGCTATAAGACTTTTTGATTGGTCAAATTGCCGCCCATAGTTCCAGGTGAGCAGATTTTTCAGGTACAAGACGAATTGATCGGGAAAAAGAGGGCGATCCAATCCCCATTCAGCTCTGAGCCTATCCTTCGTTGCTTGCTCGAAATCTGGGTCTATTATCATATCAGTGGGATCATAGGGGCTGAACACACGGAAAATCAAGAAGTTCAATACTAATACGATGAAGAGGACTGCTACTGCTATTGCTATCCTGTTTAAGAAATAACCTCTGAATCCCATAAAACCTCCTCAATTTGATGAGGCCTCTTGAATATTTAAGTCTAATGGGGTCTTCGTAATGCTAGTCTTTAACATCTGAGCTTGAATAAAAAATGTAAAAATCCTCCATAAGCCTTTTAAGCTCCCTCAATATTCTTGCAGTATAGAAAAAATAGGAGAAAGGAGTATTTGCTTTCGAAAAAACCTATTGTAATTGCTACGCTGTTTGCTCTTATATTGCTCTTAAGCGTATCTGCGACAACCAACATTAACGATCCGTTTCCGCACATTCAAAAGATCCAGTACAAGGTGTACGATGACACCGCACAGATGAACGCTGCCTTGTTGGTTGACCACGAAATTGACATGAGGCCTGGTCCGGGAACCACTGAACTCATCGATGCTTGTGTCGCGGCGGGATACAACATGACGTTTGATCCTATATCTGCCTTTGGATTTATGGCAGTACAAAACCGAGATGAATACTGTGCACACGTGGTCGGTGGACCTGCCGGAAGGACGCCGGGAGAAACGTGTAAGCCCCTCAACGATAGCCGCTTTAGAGTGGCGCTATCCTACGTGTGGGGTATGGATGACAAAGCTGACGCCATCTACGAGTACTACCAGAACTCCCTCACCGTCGCCCTAGGATCCGCGATAATGCCCGCTCAAGGCGGCTGGTGCAACAATGTGGACGTCATGCCGGACACTGACAACGATACCGCCTGGCAGATTCTGATGGATGCCGATTACACCTTAGGGGCTGGCGACGATGCGGGTTATCTGCTTAACCCTGACGGCAGCCGCGTACGAGACCTCGAAGTCGTGTACAGCACGGGCACCCTCTCATGGGAATACATCCTCCAACAATTCGTTGGCCAAGTGAACGCCTTCTTTGACAGTAAAGGCGCCACGAACGGTCCTAACTTCATCTTGACCGATCGAGAGTTCATGACCTTAGTCTACGAGCTAATGGATTTCCATGACTTCGACTTTATTGGCATCGGATTGACTGGTTTGGGACTAACTCCGGACTGGTGTTTTGACAATTACCATTCAAGCACCATCGGTCCATGGCAATGGAACTTTGGTGGCTTCGTCAACGATACAATGGATGACCTCTTGGAGACGATGATGTACAATCTGGATGAAGCTACTGTGCTGGACGCCGTTTGGGAGATGCAACGCCTCTTCGTCAGTGACTGGATGCCCCTCTTCCCCGTCACCACGGGTCAAGGTATTACTACGTGGGATCCCGACCTCGATAACTTCATCGGCTCACCGGGTCCAGGCGCGGACCAATGCTACCTGAACTGGCGAAGCGTCCACTGGGGTCCAGGCACTGTATATAACAATCCGCCCTACGAAGGCTTAATACGACGCGCCATGGGAGACGAACCTGACACACTGAGCCCATGGACCGACAATACCTTATATGGATGGTTGCTCTTAGACGGACTCCACGAACCATTAATGATGTTTTCGCCACCAGTTCCCAGCACCGACTTACCTTGGATAGCATACAAATCCAAAATTGAAGCCGTCAACAGCACGGTTAACGCTGACGTATCGGCAGCGTTGAACATACCGGACGGCATGAAAGTCACCTACTACCTCCGAAACGATGTCTACTGGCAGGACACCGGTGCAGGCGGCAAAACCTTCCAGTTCACGGCCGACGACTGCCAATTCGCCTTCAACATGCTCAAGAAATGGGAGGTTGGCAGATACGAGAGCACGTGGAAAACTGTCGTTTACACGGAAGCCAAAGGTCCCTACGAGTTCATCACCTACTTCAATGCGACCAGCCTCTGGTACGAAGACTATCCACAAATCGCGTCCTACTTCCCGAAGCACATCTACTACATCCTCGACGAAATGGCTGAACAATCCTCAGTTAATCCCGACGAACAGAAAATCGCGTTTGACGCCATGGTCCCCGATGCGTGGGATTACCAAGACTGGACCGCCAAAGCCAAAGAACTCTGGTACACATCCGTGCGCCCACAGTACCTCGACTACTACGCTGCTTGGCCGGATGCCGGTCTGCCGCCACGTGACAGCAACGCCCCACAAACCGCCAACGTCGGTGCTGGCGCCTTCGTCTACGACTACTACGATGACGCCACCCGAATCGGCGAAGTCCACTCAAGCGACGTTTACTGGGTGGACGGCCCCATCAAGGCGGTTGTTGATGCACCCTACATTGCTTTCGTGAACGAGACAGATTGCGTTGAAGATCCCGTGGAATACAACGTCTTGGTTACGAACTATGGCTACAAAGTCGACGGCGAACTCGCCAACAAGACTGTGGACGTAGTGATCAAAGAAGACGGCGTAGTAAAGCATGTCGAAAACGACACCCAAGTCAACGTGTTTGACTGGGCGAAACTCGGCCCCTACACCATCTATCCCCTCTGCGCAGGAACCGTAGAGATCACCGTGGAAGTTTGGCAAGGCACGCTGCTCGTGGACACGTATACGCACACCATCCACGCCACCATCCCCGAAGACATCAACATCGACGACAAAGTTCGTGTGGACGACGTCTTAGCCGCTGCCCTCGCCTTCGGTTCCGATCCCCTCGGCGCCTTCTTGCGATGGGATCCAAGATGCGACGTCAACGGCGACTTCAAAATCCGAGTCGACGACATTCTGGCTGTCGCCCTCAACTTCGGCTGGCCATAAACGAAAAACTGAAACAACCCCTTCCCCCCCTTTTTATATTCTCTCCTTACGAAATATTGTCTACTTTTCATTTTGATAATTTTGAGAGAATGTGTGAAGCCAGATCGAACAAGGAGTGCTGATGTACACGTCTAGGAGATAGAAGATACTTCCGTAATACTTAAATCCGCAGAGTTCATCAGATACATGTTGAAAAGAGAAGGGAGAATATTGAAAAGAAACCTAAAGAAGATTATAGTGTCAATGGCAGTTCTAATGCTTCTACTTTCTGTACTACCAGTCCTTGCATATGATGTTCCCAGCACAACTCACCCGGCCAATGCCCTGTGGATTGAACCCGCCAACATCAGCTTCGATACGTCTACGACATCCATCGGCTACAAATTCAATGTCACCGTATTCGTAAACTCAAACGTAAGCGTTGCTTCATGGCAGTTCTACATGTTATACAACAAGAACCACCTACAATGTAATGGCGCCTGGTACTCCGGAATTGATGAAGGCACCGACGCAAGCGAACTCTTCATAAAAGCTGGAACCACACACATCGCTACATCCCCGTCATACGGCTCATATGATAGCACTCGCGACTACGTACTATTCGCTGAGTCGTACTTCAGTGGTCCGTATCCAGGTCCAAGCCATTGCCCATCCAGCGTGGCCTACCTTGAATTCGAAGTGGTATCGGTTCCGACAAAAGGTGAAGAATTTAACAGTCTCCTTGACATCACGACTAGCGAGGATAACTACATCCAAGACGATGCACAGGTCTACTACCGATGGATAGGAATTAACGCGAACTACAATTTCACGTGGTCGGCACCAGCACCCTGTTGGTTCACCACCGACGACGACGAAAACATTTTCGACCAATGGACTCACTGGGTTGGTACAACCTTCGATGTTGACGTTGTTATTGCCAACTACTACGCCGGTTGGGGCATGACCAACGCCACTTTCTGCCTAAGCTATGACTCAACCCTCATCAACGCTACAGCAGCAGTCCTTAACACGGCGGATTGGACTGGCACGAACAGCATCACCATGAGCCATGATACCTTAGACTGGGTTAACGCCACCGTTCGCGGCTTCTCTGGCTCACAAGACGGAGGAGCCTCTGTACTCGTTGCCACCATCACCTTCGAAATACTAGTACAAGGAAACGCCCCACCAGAGGCACAAGGAGCCTACAACGAAACTGCACTAGCATTCTGCGACGAAACCGAAGTCTGGGACCATGAATATACAATAGACAGTGAACCTGTAGACGGTATGGTTCAGGTAGTTGCGTACCTATCAATCGTACCACCATACTTAGAAGTGGTGCCCAACGATACCACATTGGGACCTGCACCTGCAGTCGGCGAAGAATTTACAATCGCTGTGAACATCAAGGAGCTACACTGGAACTGGTACCTCGTAGGAGTTGAATTCAGGTTAACCTATTGTCCCGATTTGATGCAAGTAGTAAGCATCGAAGAAGGAGACTACCTACCCCAATTCGAGCAAACCGGTGCACCGCAACCTACAATCTTCCAGGCGTTTGACGAAGGCGACTACATCGTGCTCATGGACTTGATCCTGCCAAACGGAACAGGATACTATCCAGATCCTGTGGCTGGCGGAGATCCGGTAGAAAATGGAACAATCGCCATCATCACCTTTGAAGTGACAGCGCAAGACGTCAGTTGCGATCCAGAAGACTTCGAATGCGACTTCATCCTGTACGACATACTAATGATTGACAAGAAGAGTGAACCCATAGGCTATCGAGACCCCGTAGACGGTACCTATACAATACTAGGCTCATTTGAAGTGGGTCGAATCATCGACGTATACACCCAATATCCAGCTCCATACGGAGGCCAAGGATTAATGCAGCCCAGCGACATGTTCTGGCCACAAAAAGAGGTCATCCTCTGCGCAAACGTAACCTTCAACTGCTGGCCAGTACAGCAAAAACTAGTAACCTTCACAGTCTGGGATAATCAAGACAACATGTGGACAACGCTGCAAGCCGTCACAGACGAAGACGGCGTGGCATGCGTCTCATTCAGACTACCGTGGCCCTGCGATGATCCTGAAAGCCTACTCGGAGTATGGAGAGTTGTAGCAGAAGTCGACGTCGCCTGCGAATCAATCTACGATGAGCTTGAATTCCACTACGACTGGCTAGTAAACATCGTCGAAGTTACAACTGACAAGTACTACTACGAACACTGTGAATGGGTAGACATCAGTATTACCTTCACCAGCCATGCACAACAACAATATCTCGTCGCAATGCGCGTAACCATCCATGACGAACTCAACGTGCCAGTTGCATTTGGAGTAGTAATGCTCAATGTCACCGGAGCAGAATTCTGCACGGCGGAAGAGTACCTGGTGGAACTAAGTCTACACATTGACAAGTTTGTCTTCGTTGGCACAGCAACAATCCATGCAGTTCCACTCTTCTGGTATGTGGACGGATGGACTGCTGCAGGACCGGAAGACACAACCACAATCTACGTACTGCCATACTAGGGTAAAACCGTAAACTAAGCGTGTGCACGTGCACACATCTCATCCTCTCCTTTTTTGTGAAAATTTCTATACAGAGAATCATGTAAGAATATGAAGGTAAAAGTAACTTAACCAAAACCCTTTACTGTCTCGGAGATCTAAATGAGCTTGAGAAGAGGATTTACATGAATCGCAAAGCAACAATCTTATTAGGATTACTTGTCACTTCCACGATAATATTTCTCAGCTTCCGCTTTGCTTCTCCGCTCGCAGGAACGGCAATCATCGTGAATCCTAACAAGAGCTATGTCCAGATAGGGCAAACAGTCACAATCAACGTTACCGTATCCAATGTGACCAACCTCAATACATGGCAACTTCGACTTGGTTTCAACCCCTCAATAATCAACTGTACTGACATTACAGTTCCTGACGAAAATATCTTCGGAAGCTACTTCATTCTATTTCCACCTGAAATTGACAATGCAGAAGGATACGTGCTGGTTTTCTGTGTATTAGATGGAACCTATGGCGTAAATGGCTCAGGCAATTTAGTTCAAGTAGAATTCAACAGCATAGACCCAGGCATCAGCAGCTTAGAAATAGTAGAACCCGAATGTCCCAGCGAACTCTGCGACACCTATCTTCAGGAGCCAGATTATGAATTCATTCCATTCGAAGGAATGGATGGCATTGTAATCGTCACAGACCAAGGCTTTGAAGAAAACTTGTTTACGGTGATAATCAACCAAGAAACCTATCATGTTCTAATCTTCAGCAACTCAACGATCACAACGTTCAACTACGACCAAGGATCGAAAAAAATTATGTTTGACGCAACAGGAACCACAGGAACTGTTGGGTCGACAACTGTGGCAACACCAACATCGTTCCTCAACGGAAACGTCAGTACAATAATGGTTCTCGTAGACACCACTCCGACTCCCTATAGCCTCTCTAAGAATGCAACACACGATTTCATACAGTTCACCTATCAACACTCAACAAGAAACATCAAAATCTTCGCCACGATCATCGGAGACATAAATGGTGACCGAAAAGTCCGCGTAGATGATGTTCTAGTTGTGGCCTTAGCCTTCGGCTCCAATGAAGGTGACCCGGACTGGAACCCATATACAGACCTAGACAAGGATGGCAAGGTGCGCGTAAACGATGTTTTGGCTGTCGCTAAGGAGTTTGGAAAAGAATGGGCACCGTAACCATCCGTTTCTCAGACAAGTGGCAACAAGACAGCTGCACAAGGTTTATACTTGTATCTTTAAGTTTTCTTTATAGATAAAAACGGGATAGAACAAAATGTCTCGGAAACAGTGGTTCACCTTCCTTACTATCCTCGTCATCCTCGTAACAGTCCAAGTTGTACAAGCCGTGAGCTTGAAACTCATTTTGAGTGTTGACCAGGAAAACGGTCTTGGAGAAAGCGTTTCGGTCCATGGAAGCCTAATGCTGGATGGTTCACCTGTAACTGATGGCTTTGTAGCAATCCAAATAGACGATCCAAATGAGAACCTGTTCGTATTAAGGACCCTGCCGACAGGGGACAATCCTGTGGGTCCATGGGTTGTTGAGATCCCAGAATTGGTCACATGTGACCGATTTGGAAACGCCAAATCGAGCTTCACACTAGGCGAAGGTCTAGGAATAAACATAACCGTGAAAAACAACGGGCTCACCTCAGAGAATGTGACGGTCACGTTGAATCTTTATGACTCAACCGGTTTACCCTTCATAGCGCAGAAACTATTCCAAACAGAGCTAGGACCAGAACAAGAGGAACGTCGTTTCATCTGGCCTATACCAATCTCTGAATACATATCTCTCGGCCCCGCGTTTATATACACCAGTGCGTTGTATGGATGGCCGAACGAAAACGGATTCGCCTACTGCCCTGAAGCGTCAGTTGGATTTAACATTGTTGGTGGAGGGGGAGGAGAAACCTATACCTCCGAAGAATCTTTCGGCACAAGTACACCAGGAGAATTCAATCTGACATTTCGTACGAACCCTGAAGGAGGGATCACGGGCAACTACAGCATCTCAGCAGTTTCACAATATCAAATGCTGTTCATAACCAATAGCACAACGTTTGAAGTCATTCTAATCGGTGATGTGAACGATGACGGTAAGGTGCGGGTAGATGACGTGTTGGCTGTGGCTTTGGCTTTCGGCATGAACGAGGGTGACGAAGGCTGGGATCCTAGTGTTGACATAAATGGTGACGGCAAAGTCCGCGTAGATGATGTTCTGATTGTGGCGCAAGCCTTTGGCAATTATAGCGGCTAGTTACCGCATTGAATGATCTTCACTTTTGCAGATGCGCATGTTTTATATAATGACATAGCAACTTTTCAGACCTAGGTAGAGAAGAATTGTATGATAAGAAAAAGATAGCCAAAAAAATGTTAGCCCTGCTTTTGGCTGCTGCGTTAGCTATTGCATTTAACGCTCCTATGACCGAAGCATCTTCTGAGAACATCATAGTTGCTGTGCATGGTTTGACTCCAACTTTAAACGGGGCCTTTGAAAGTGGCGAATGGAATGATGCCAGTAATATTACGGTTTCAATTACCGACGGGGCCAGTTGCACAGTCTATGCCAAGCAAGATGGTACTAACCTCTATGCCGGATTTGACATACCAGACTCTACGTTCAACAATAGTGACTGTTGTATTCTTATCTTCGATGTTGATCACGATAGGAACACCTCATTGCAGACAGACGACGTGTGGTTTCGTATTTCTCGTATCGGTGCCACACAAGAATACAATGTAACTGCAGGCGGTTGGTTTCCAACCACAGTCTGTGGTTGGACAGCGAAAGCTAATTCAACATCGACTGCGTGGCAGTGTGAATACAATATTACCTATGCAAAGTTGGATGTGACTGCTGGCGGAAATAAGACGCTTGGAGTTATGTTTCTAATCGTTGATATGGATGTTGATATGGGATGGTATGCATGGCCTTCCACGGCCGGTATTTCAGAACCAGCAGTGTGGGGAGATATGTCTTCTAATGGATATAGCTGGGTTCCAGAATTTTCCACATGGATATCAATGCTTCTTTTATTTACCATGCTTACAGTTGCTATAGGCTTGTACAGACGCAGATTATTTGAAAGAACACTTCACTAAAAACTGTATCCCCCTTTCATTTCTCTTACGCATACTATCATATGTGCAAGCATCGTATGAGTTGGGAGATATTTCGCAATGGATGTATTTCTTAATGAAGAATATGCGTTTAAAGTCTGCTTCATCTCAAAATGTATGTAGAAGATATATACTGAACGGTTAAATAAGTCGGGCAGCTAAAAATATACAGTGCTGAAAGAGAAGGGAGAAGAGAAATTTGCGTAGGAGAAGAAGAGGGCTCTTTCTCCTTCTTCTGCTAGGATTACTCGTTTCAGTTAGCGTAGCAGCTGGACTTTTCCCTGTTTATGCCAATCCTTCAGACGAGTATGATTATGTCGATAACAACACAAGTGATGTGGACACTAGCCCCGACAGGGGCACACACTCAAACTTCACAGACCAACAATACGGTCCAGACTCAATTTATGACGCTCTAAACGAAGAAAATACTGGTGGTATTGATGAAACAACCTACGATTATAGTGCTGGCGCAGGCTTAACCAAGTGGGCTTACAAAGGCCAAGCAAGTTCTCCACCCGCTGATGGACCAGACATAACGGGACAGACAGAAGTAGCAGACTACACCTTGATAGAGTCCTCCAATGACGTAAGGGATTCCTCTGGCCCTTGCTCTCCAGGCAGAAGACCATACTTCAACTTCAAATTCACCATCAGTGAGAACAGTATTACTCAGCTAGACCTTTTATTCGAAGGGTCTCCCCTTGGTGCAGGAGCAACTGTTTATCTACGTCTATGGAACTTTACAGGTTCTGCTTGGGATATCAAAAACTCTACCGTCGCCGCAGGAGGACAAGACGAAAACTTTACGGCAACCATCACGACTGGAATTACCGATTACATTAACGCGAACGGGTACCTTTACTTCGTTGTCCAAGATGAGACTAACAAAGGCACAATTTATTGCGATTATGTCAAGATTGTGGTAACATATTTCATGACTAACTATGATCTCGATCTGGAGGTTCAATGGACCAATGCAACGCACGATCTGACCAACGAGCAACTTTGCATATTCGGAGGAGCTATGGGATCGGAAAATCTTCGAATCGATGTTTGGGACGGTTTCACGTGGCAAAGCCTGTTCAATGACCTATCAAGTGGATGGAACAACATTTCAATTACTGACTATCTGATTAGTTCCACGTTTACCATAAGATTCAAAGGGGGAACCGAAACAGCGGATACCTATCAAGATTCATGGGAAATAGATTGCACGCTTCTACGTACGTGGGGAGTACCACCGGTAGCCAATTTCTCCTGCACCCCGGAATACCCTTATGTTAGCGAAACCGTAACTTTCAATGCTTCGAGCAGCTATGACCCTGACGGGTCAATCGTCACTTATTTCTGGGACTTCGGCGACGGAACCAACGCTACAGGCGAGATCACGACCCACATCTACACTGATGACGGAACATACACAGTTACAATCACTGTGACCGATAACGACGGACTATCCGACATCACTTCTAAGGGCATCACAGTGCTTAATAGACCTCCGATTGCAACATTCACTGAATCGGCAGAAACCGTCTATACAAGTGAGCCTATCACGTTCAACGCAAGTGACAGCTATGATCTTGACGGTTCAATAGTGAGCTACTATTGGGACTTTGGTGACGGAACAAACGCCACAAGTATAGCTGTAGGCCACTCATATGCTGATGATGGAAACTACACGATAACCCTAACCATTACGGATGATGATGAAGCAACTGACTTGGCGTCAGCCACCAAATCTGTTCTAAATAGGCCACCAGCAGCCATATTCACCGAGTCTGCAACAACCGCGCTCACTGGTGAAATCATTTACTTTGACGCGTCAGACAGCTATGACCCCGATGGCACTATTAATAGCTATCTCTGGGATTTTGGTGACGGCATCAATGCTATTGGCGTTGTGGTTGATCATGCTTATGTTGACGACGGAACTTATACGGTGGCTTTGACCGTAACGGATGACGACGACGCAACTGACACCGCAACCTCCACCAAGACCGTGTTGAATCGGCCTCCTGTAGCGTTTTTCACCGAATCTGTGGAAACTATCTATACCGAGGAGATCATCTACTTCAACGCCTCTGCAAGTTACGACCCAGATGGTGTGATTATTAGTTATTTCTGGGATTTCGGTGACGGCACCAACACCACTGGCGTGACAACCGAGCACTCTTACCCTCAGGAGGGAAATTACACAGTAACCCTCACAGTCAATGATGACGATGGGGCAACTAACTTGACCAGTGCCGGTAAGACCGTTCTGAACAGACCCCCCATTGCCTCATTTACAGAATCAACGGAAACCGTCTATACCAGTGAGACTATATACTTCAACGCTACCACGAGTTACGATCCTGACGGTAGCATTATCAGTTATTTCTGGGACTTTGGTGATGGAAGCAATGGCACTGGAGTTACTGTTGATCACTCGTACATTAATAATGGCAATTATGTAGTAACTCTTACTGTGACAGATGATGACGGCGCTACTGATAGCACGATAGCGTTCAAGACCGTGTTAAACCGTCCACCTATAGCTGCTTTTACCGAATCGACTCAGACTGTTTACACCAATGAAACCATCACCTTTAACGCTACTAATAGTCATGACCCTGATGGTTCGATTGTTGGTTATTTCTGGGATTTTGGTGATGGTACCAACGCCACTGGGGTCACGACTGATCACTCATTTGCTGATGATGGTAATTACACGGTTGCCTTGACTGTTACTGATGATGATGGGGCAACCAACATCGTATTTTCAACCAAAACGGTTCTGAACAGACCTCCTGTTGCTTCGTTTACCGAGTCTGCTGAAACCGTGTATACGGGTGAAACCATTTATTTTGATGCTTCTGGTAGCTCGGATCCAGACGGTTCAATAGTTAGTTATTTCTGGGATTTTGGTGACAGCACCAACGCTATTGGCGTTGTGGTTGATCATGCTTATGTTGACGACGGCAATTATACAGTAACTCTTACTATAACCGATGATGACGGCGCCACAGAAACCGCCACAGCAACCAAAACGGTTCTGAACAGATCTCCTGTTGCGTCGTTTACCGAGTCGGCTGAGACCATCTACACCAGTGAGACTATTACCTTCAACGCTAGTGCCTCCTACGACTCAGATGGCTCGATAGTCAGTTATTTCTGGGATTTTGGTGATGGTGCCAATGCTACTGGGATCATTGTGGAGCACTCTTATCCTGAGGACGGAAACTACACGGTGACACTAGTTGTCACTGATGATGATGGAGCTACAGATGCTGCAACCTCAACCAAAACGGTTCTAAACAGACCTCCTGTTGCTTCGTTTACCGAGTCAGCTGAAACGATCTACGTTGATGAGGTGATATCCTTTAACGCTAGTGTTAGTTATGACTTAGACGGTTCGATTGCTGGTTATTTCTGGGATTTCGGTGACGGCACCAACGCTACTGGCATTATCGTAAATCACACTTATCTGGATGATGGCATTCACATCGTAACTCTAACAATTACCGATAATGACGGCGCAACTGGCCTCGCTACTGCAACTAAGACAGTCTTAAACAAACCTCCAGTAGCCATATTCACAGAATCTGCGGAAACCGTGTATGTTGGCGAGCCTATCACCTTTAACGCTACCAACAGCTATGACCCAGATGGCATGATTGTCAGTTACTTCTGGGATTTTGGCGATGGTGCGAACGCCACTGGGATCACTGTAAATCACGCATTTGCTACTAACGGAACTTTCACCGTGACCCTAACCATAACAGATGACGATGGAGCAACAGATTCGGCATCGTCGACCAAGACAATTCTCATGAATGAATCTCCTGTTGCGTCGTTTACTGAGTCTGTGGAAACCGTCTATACGAATGAGCCTATCACGTTTAACGCCAGTAGCAGTTATGACCCAGATGGTATAATCGTCAGCTACGAGTGGGATTTTGGCGACGGCACCAACGCAACTGGTATTGTTGTGGAACGCACGTATGTGGATGATGGCATTTATACCATAACTCTAACGGTTACAGATGACAAAGCCGCAACTGATACTGCTACTTCAGTCAAGACAGTTCTAAACAGATCTCCCGTTGCTTCCTTCACGGAGTCGGCTGAAACCGTCTACACCGATGAGGTAGTATCCTTTAACGCTAGTGCTAGTTATGACCTAGATGGTACTATTGTTAGTTACTTCTGGAACTTCGATGATGAAACTAACGCTACTGGCGTTACTGTAAATCATGCTTATGCCGATAATGGATACTACACAGTCACCCTAACCGTTACAGATGATGACGGCGCCACAGACACTGCTACAGCAGCCAAAACGGTTCTGAACAGATCTCCTGTTGCGTCGTTTACCGAGTCGGCTGAGACCATCTACACCAATGAGGCTGTCACCTTCAACGCTAGTGCCTCCTACGACTCAGATGGCTCGATAGTCAGTTATTTCTGGGATTTTGGTGATGGTGCCAATGCTACTGGGATCATTGTGGATCATGCGTATGCTGATGATGGAATCTATGCAGTGACTCTAACTGTCACTGATGATGATGGAGCTACAGATGCTGCAACCTCAACCAAAACGGTTCTAAACAGACCTCCTGTCGCGTCCTTCACCGAGTCAGCTGAAACCGTCTACACCAGTGAGGCTATTACGTTCAACGCAAGCGATAGCTATGACCCCGACGGCATGATTCTTAGTTATTTCTGGGATTTGGGAGATGGAGCTAATGCCACGGACGTTACCGTTAACCATGCGTATGCAGACGACGGAAACTACACAGTGACCCTAACCGTTACTGATGACGATGGAGCCACAGCCTTGGTGTCGGCGACTAAGATGATCTTGAACAGACATCCAGTAGCATTGTTCACTGAATCTGCGGAAACTGTGCTTACGCAAGAGATAATCACATTCAATGCCTCTTCAAGCTATGATCCAGATGGCTTGATTGTGAGTTATTTCTGGGATTTTGGTGATGGCGCCAATGCTACTGGAGCCATTGTCGAATACTCATACGTGGATGATGGTGATTATTCTGTGACCCTAACTATCACAGATAACGATGGCGCCACGGATACCGCATCCGCTACTAAATTTGTTCTGAATCGGTCGCCATTGGCATCCTTCACCGAGTCCGCTGAAACCATAAACACTGGAGAAACTGTTCACTTCAATGCCTCTCAAAGTTATGATCCTGATGGTATGATTGTCAGCTACTTCTGGAATTTTGGAGATGGCTCTAACGCTACTGGCATCGTGGTTGATCTTGCTTATGCCGATGATGGAAACTATACCGTAACCTTAACAGTGACGGATGATGACGGCACCACAGATACTACAACTTCAACCAAAACGGTGCTAAACAGACCGCCAGTAGCTTCGTTTACTGAATCCGCAGAAACCGTATATACGGGTGAGACAATTCATTTTGATGCTTCCAGTAGCTTGGATCTTGACGGCTCTGTTGTGAGTTATTTCTGGGATTTTGGTGACGGCACCAACGCTACTGAAGTCACTGTTGATCATGCCTACGTAGATGATGGTATTTACACGGTAACGCTGACAGTGACGGATGACGATGGCGCAACCAATAGTGACACCGCAATAAAAACCGTCTTAAATCGGCCACCTCTCGCTACGTTCACGGAATCAGCGGAGGTTGTCTACATCAATGAAACTATCTATCTCAATGCTTCAGATAGCTACGATCTCGATGGTACGATTGTCAGTTATTGGTGGGACTTTGGTGATGGTACCAATGCCACTGGCGTGACAACCGAGCATTCATATTCCCAGGAGGGAAATTACACAGTAATACTGACAGTTACTGATGATGACGGGGCAACTAATTCGACTAGCGCCAATAAGACGGTTCTAAACAGACCTCCCATTGCTGTCTTCACTGAGTCTGCAGAAACAGTGTATACTGGTGACACAATTTCCTTCAACGCTAGCGAGAGCTACGATCTGGATGGTATCATCATCAGTTATTTCTGGGATTTCGGTGATGGCACTAACAATACAAGTATAGTCACAGATCACGCATATGCTGACGATGGGAATTACACAGTGACACTAATTATAACTGACAACGATGGTGCATTAGCATCAACATCTTCAATCAAAACCATCCTAAACAGACCACCTCTCGCATTCTTTACCGAGTCCGCAGAAACCGTCTATACAAGTGTGACCATCACATTTGATGCTAGCACCAGCTACGATCCAGATGGCACCGTTGTTAGTTATTTCTGGGATTTTGGTGATGGCACAAATGCTACAGGGATCACTGTAGGTCATTCCTACGCAGATGACGGAAACTACATGGTCACCCTTACAGTAACCGATAATGATGGTGCAATTGATACCGCCACGGCGATAAAGACGATCTTAAACCGTTCTCCTGTAGCCATATTTACCGAGTCTGCATCAGTGGTGTATACTGGGGAGGTTATTTACTTCGACGCATTGCAGAGTCATGATCCAGACGGTGTTATTGTCGGTTATTTCTGGGATTTTGGTGATGGAACTAATGCTACGGGCGTAACTGTGGAACACGCATACACCGACGACGGAAATTACGTCGTCACACTGACGGTAACTGACGACGACGGAGCAGCTGGCACGGCTACATCAACCAAGAAAGTATTGAACAGACCTCCAGTCGCATTCTTTACCGAGTCTGCAGAAACCGTCTATACCAGTGTGACTATCACATTCAACGCTTCGGACGGCTATGACCCTGACGGTGCTATTGTGAGTTATTTCTGGGATTTTGGGGATAGTACTAACGCCACAGGAATAATTGTGAATCACGCTTATTCAGAAGATGGAACCTATACTGTCACCCTAACGGTTACTGATGATGATGACGCAACTGCCTCAGCTGGCGCAACTAAGACAGTTTTGAATAGACCTCCAGTAGCTATATTCACTGAGTCTGCCGAAACAGTACTTGTCGATGAAGTTATCTACTTCAATGCTTCCGTCAGTCATGATCCTGATGGCTCTATTGTCAGTTATTTCTGGGATTTTGGTGATGGTACCAACGCCACAGATGTCACGACTGAGCACGCCTATGCAGACAATGGCGTTTACACGGTCACGTTAACCATTACCGACAATGACGGGGCAACCACTTCAGCAACCGCTACAAAGAACGTGGAGGTAACACCTCCTGTAGCCATATTCACTGAATCTGCTGTGACAGTGTATACGGGTGAATTTATCTACTTCAATGCCTCCGCCAGTTATGATTCAGATGGTGTGCTCGTTAGTTATTTTTGGGACTTTGGAGATGGCACTAACGCTACTGGCGTTACAGCTGAATACGCATATACCGATAACGGAAACTATACGGTGATACTAACTGTCACTGACGACGACGGGGTAACTAACAGTGCCACCACAACGAAAACAGTTCTGAATCGTGCTCCTAGTGCTTCCTTCTCCGAATCCGCGGAAACCGTATACACGGATGAGGTTATCACGTTTAATGCCTCTGCCAGCTATGATCCCGATGGTTCGATCGCCACCTATTTCTGGGATTTCGGCGATGGTACCAACACAACAGGCATTGTTACGAATCACTCTTTTGCCAACAACGGCAACTGCACAATCACTCTAACGGTGACAGATGATGACGGCGCAACTGGCGTCGCCACAGCAACCAAGACAGTTTTGAATAGGCCTCCAGTCGCATCGTTTACCGAATCTACCGAAACGGTGTTTACTGGTGAGGTTATTTCATTCAACGCCTCGGCGAGTTATGATCCTGACGGCATTATTACTAGTCGATTCTGGGATTTTGGTGATAACACTAACGCTACAGGAACAATTGTAGATCACACATATTCTGAAGATGGAAATTACACAGTCACACTCACTGTCACAGACGATGATGGAGCATCTTCTTCTTCGATCGCAACTAAGACAGTTTTGAACAATTCTCCAGTTGCATCATTTACAGAGACTGCAGAGACAGTTTACTCTGCCGAGATTATCGCTTTCAATGCCTCTGCGAGTTACGATCCAGATGGTACAGTTGTTAGTTATTTCTGGGATTTTGGTGATGGCATTAACACTACTGGGGTCATTGTGGATCATGCGTATGCTGATGATGGCGACTACACGGTGACTTTAACCGTGACCGATGATGACGGTGCATCATCCTCAACGTCAGTCATTAAGACTGTCTTGAATAGGTCTCCAATAGCGTCGTTCACAGAGTCGACCGAAACTGTGCTTGTCGGTGAGGTTATCTATTTTAATGCATCCGAAAGCTACGACCCCGACGGTGTCGTAGTTAGTTATTTCTGGGACTTTGGTGACGGCACCAACGCCACAGGGATGACGACTGAACACGGATATGCCGACGATGGCGTCTACACGGCAACTCTAACTGTGACAGACGACGACGGTGCAACTGCATCGACCAGCGCCACCAAGACGGTCGGAATCACACCCCCAGTAGCCACATTTACTGAATCTGCAGAAACCGTGCTTACCGGCGAGACTATCATGTTCAATGCATCTGCAAGTTACGACTTCGACGGTGTTATAGTTAGTTACTTCTGGGACTTTGGTGACGGTACCAACGCGACCAGTGTGATTGTTGTTCACTCGTATGTGGATGACGGTGTATATAACGTGACGCTGACGGTTACGGATGATGATGGAGCCACAGCCTCGGCAGTATCCACTAAAACGGTGTTAAACAGGTCACCAGTACCATCGTTCACCGAGTCTGCAACAACTCTGTCTACTGATGAGGTTATCTCCTTTGATGCTTCTGCCAGTTACGATTCTGATGGCACCATTGTTAGTTACTTCTGGGATTTTGGCGATGGTTCCAACGCTACGGGTGTTATTGTGGGTCATGCTTATGTGAGTGATGGCGTCTACACGGCAACTCTAACTGTGACAGACGACGACGGTGCAACTGCATCGACCAGTGCGACCAAGATGGTCCTAAACAGGTCTCCTGTGGCATCATTTGCTGAATCTGCAGAAACCGTCTATACAAATGAGATCATCTCCTTTGATGCTTCTGCCAGTTATGATCCAGACGGCGCAATAGTTAGTTACTTCTGGGATTTTGGCGATGGCACTAACGCTACTGGCGTCATCGTGGATCATGCATTTGCCGACGATGGCATTTATACGGCGACCCTAACCGTTGCTGATGACGATAATGCAACTGCCACGGATACTTCAACCAAAACTGTTTTGAACAGGTCTCCTGTTGCCTCATTCACTGAGTCTGCGGAAACCGTCTACACAAGCGATGTTATCACATTAAACGCGTCAAATAGCTATGATTTAGACGGCACAATAGTTAGTTACTTCTGGGATTTTGGCGATGGCACTAACGCCACTGGTGTTGTCGTGGATCGTTCGTACGCTGACGACGGAGTCTACACAGTCACACTAACCATACTAGATGACGATGGAGCGTCAGTCTCAGCGTCGGCCACTAAAACAGTCTTGAATAGGTCTCCTGTTGCATTGTTCACTGAGTCTGTGACCACGGTGTTTACAGGCGAGGTTATTTACTTTAATGCGTCAGCTAGTTACGATTCTGATGGCATCATTGTTAGTTACTTCTGGGATTTTGGCGATGGCACTAACGCTACTGGCGTCATCGTGGATCATGCATACGTAGACGATGGGACTTATACAGTAATCCTAACGGTTACTGACGACGACGGTGTAACTACCTCAACAAGTGCTACTAAGACGGTTTTGAATAGGTCTCCCGTTGCGTCTTTCACGGAGTCCGCAGAAACGGTTTATACCAACGAGATTATTTCATTCAATGCTAGCGCCAGTTATGATTCTGATGGTACAATCGTTAGTTATTTCTGGGATTTTGGTGATGGAACAAACAGTACTGGCATGATTGTAGAGTATTCTTATGTTGATGACGGAACGTACTCAGTTACCCTAACTGTGACTGATGACGATGGTGCAACCGGCATCATTACCTCAACTAAGACGGTTCTGAATAGGCCACCGGTTGCACTGTTCACTGAAACTGCGGAGACCGTGCTAACGGATGAGATTATCACGTTTAATGCCTCTGCCAGCTACGATCCAGATGACTATATCATTAGTTATCTCTGGGACTTTGGAGACAGCACTAACTCTACTGGTGCCATCGTGGATCATGCTTATGTAGATGATGGAGTCTACACGGTAACCTTGACGGTTACTGACGATGATGGTGCAACTGCGTCGGCTACCGCTACTAAGATTGTGTCGAACAGGTCTCCTGTTGCCTCATTCACTGAGTCTGCGGAAAATGTGCTTACTGGTGAGGTCATTTACTTTAATGCTTCTGGAAGTTATGACCCAGATGGTTATGTCGTTAGTTATTTCTGGGATTTTGGTGATGGAATCAACGCTATGGGCGTGACGACGGAGCATTCGTATGCTGAAAAGGGAAACTACATCGTCACCTTGACGGTTACTGACGATGATGGTGCAACTGCGTCAGCTATCGCTACTAAGATAGTTGGGAACTCATCTCCTGTAGCTATATTCACTGAGTCTGCAGCAGCTGCCTATACTGGCATGGTGATCTCATTTGACGCCAGCAGCAGCTATGATCCAGATGGTGTGATTGTTGATTATTTCTGGGATTTCGGCGATGGTACTAACGCTGCAGGTCTGAGTGTGGGTCATGCATATGCTGACGATGGAAACTACACTGTAACTCTAACCGTCACTGATGATGCTGATGCAACTGCCACCGCCACCTCAATCAAGACAATCCTGAACCGATCTCCTGTATCTATATTTTCTGAGTCTGCAACAGTAGTATACACCGGTGTGGTAATTCACTTCGACGCCTCCACCAGCTATGATTCTGACGGTGTTATTCTAAGTTACTTCTGGGATTTCGGTGACGATACCAACGCGACAGATATCATCGTTGAACACGCCTATATAGATGACGGGAACTACTTCGTCACCTTAACCTTGATTGATGACGATGGCGCAACGGGCATGGCAAGTTCAACCAAAACTGTTTTGAATAGGTCTCCCGTTGCGTCTTTCACGGAGTCTGCAGAGACGGTTTATACTGAAGAGGTTATCCACTTTGATGCTTCTGCCAGTTATGATCCTGATGGCTATCTAGCTACGTACTTCTGGGACTTTGGCGATGGCACTAACGCTTCTAATGTCATTTTGGATCATGCATTTATAGACGAAGGGACGTACATTGTTACATTAACCGTTACTGATAATGATGGTGCGACCACATCTGTCAGCGCAACTAAGATAGTTTTGAGTACGTCTCCCGTTGCGTTATTCACTGAGTCAGCAGAGATTGTCTATACTGATGAGGTTATTTACTTTAACGCCTCTGCGAGCTATGACCCTAACGGCGTAATTGTTAGTTATTTCTGGGATTTTGGTGATAGCACTAATGCAACTGGCGTTACCGTGAATCATTCATATGCTGATGACGGCATCTACACTGTTATCCTTACGGTTACAGACAATGAAGGTGAGACTTCGTCTGCGACTTCGACTAAGACAATCTTGAACAGGTTTCCAGTTGCTTCGTTTACCGAGTCTGCAGAGACGGTCTACACTGGAGAGTCCATTACGTTTAACGCCAGTGGCAGCTATGATCCAGATGGCGTAATTGTTAGTTGCTTCTGGGATTTTAACGACGGTACCAATGCTACAGGCGTTTTGGCTGAGCACGCCTATGTTAATGATGGGAACTACACAGTTGCTTTGACAGTTACAGATGATGATGGATCTGTAGTTGCTGCAGTGGCAACTAAGACAATCTTGAACCGGTCTCCTAGCGCCTCCTTCATCTACTCTCCTAGCTATCCAATTGTCGGTGAGATTGTTGCGTTCAATGCTTCTGCTAGCTATGACCTTGATGGCTATGTCGTAGACTATGCATGGAATTTCGGAGATAATACGACAACAACCGTAGCCACACCTATAGTGAGTCATACGTATGCAATAGAAGGAGACTACACGGTGACGCTAACCATAACGGATGACGATTCAGCAACCAATAATAGTACAGACGTGGTGATGGTGAGAAACTATCCAACTGCCGCTTTTACGTATTCACCTGACCCCCCAGCCAAGAACCAATCTATAATTTTCAATGCATCTTCTTCAGTTCCAAATGGCGGAATTATCACTAGCTACCAATGGGACTTTGGAGATGGAAACATCACAGCAGTAAGCGGCCCGATATTAACTCATGTCTACTCATCTGAAGGAAACTACACTGTAGTTCTTAATGTGACAGATAGTGAAGGATTAAGCGATTCTTTATCGCAAACTATCAGAGTTGGATTATCCCCGGTATCTTCCTTTACCTATTCACCTGCAACTCTATATGTAGGTGATACTGCCACATTCAATGCCTCTGCGAGTTACGATCCTGACGGCTCTATTATCAGCTATTTGTGGGATTTTGGTGACGGCTCTTTACCCGTGAACGAAACTGATCCCATAACAATTCATGTTTATGTCTCAGATGGCGTCTACTCAGTAGCACTCACTGTTACCGATAATGAGGGCATAAATGCCACCAACTCAACGATGATTACAGTTCTCCGTGCTCCTGTAGCATCTTTCACGTATTCTCCTGGATTCGTCCTCGTGGGCGACGTGGTCACGTTTGATGCTTCGGAGAGTTATGATCCGAACGGCTATATTATGAACTACACGTGGGATTTTGGTGACGGGAATATAACGGCGACAACAAGCCCAATCACAACTCATACTTACGCGACTGCGAAGACGTATGTTGTGATATTGACTGTAACCGACAATGAAGGGTTCACAGACGAAAAGACCAAATTCGTCAGGATTAGAGAATACCCTACAGCTTCCTTCATGTGTATTCCCGATTATCCAATTGCTGGAGAAGACGTAACTTTCGACGCGTCTTCTTCAACTCCTAACGGTGGGTCAATTGATAACTACCATTGGGACTTTGGTGATGGATCGCTCCCTGTCGATACCCCCGACCCAATACTTACCTATCTATACACGACGGTTGGAGACTATGTGGTGACTCTAACTGTCTCAGATAGTGAAGACCTCTCAGACACAACATCCACAACTGTATCAGTTCGAGATTACCCAACAGCCACTTTTCAATACTCTCCAACGCCCCCCACAGCCGGTTTGCCTGTCAACTTCGACGGATCATCATCCACACCAGGCCAAGGCGGGTCCATCACAGACTACGCATGGGACTTTGGTGATGGCAACATCACGACCACTACGACATCAATGGTAGTTCATGTGTATGCAAAAGCTGGAAACTACACTGCTGTCTTGACGGTCACGGATAGTGAGGGGCTCTCTGATTTGAATGTTGAGCTAATAACCGTTGAACAAGCTTCACCTGTGGCAGCATTTGTCTACTCTCCCGACCCCGCGGTGAAAGGTGGGATAGTCACTTTCAACGCCTCTAAAAGCCACGATCCGGATGGTCAAATTTGGGTCTATCATTGGAGATTTGGCGACGGTGAGACCGATCTTGGCTGGGATTCAATTGTAACACATGTTTATACTGCCCTTGGACAGTACAATGTAACTCTCACTGTGGAAGATCTAGACGAAAACACCGATGCAATATCGAAGATAGTAACGGTTATAGCGGGACCCCACGTAGATTTCACTTGGGAGCCACAATATCCTGAAATAAATGAAGTCATCGCTTTTGATGCCTCCGAAAGTTACGACCCCACGGGATCTATCGTCAATTATACTTGGGATTTTGGCGATGGCAACTCTACAACAGTATTTGAGTCAATCATAACGCATCAATATGGTGCACCAGCAAATTACACTGTCGCATTGAATGTTACCAATGATCAAGGTCTCTGGAACATCCGACAAAAACTGGTTTCTGTAATTGTGACCGGTCCCTATGTGGACTTTTCGTGGACTCCTTCCGATCCATATGTGAACGAAACTGTCCTGTTCGACGCGTCAAACTCGATAGGAACTGTAGCAGAGATTGCTAACTACACGTGGCATTTTGGCGATGGTGAAACAATAACTGTTGTGGATCCAGTAGTCTATTATGCATATGCATCTGAAGGAAACTACACTGTAGCTCTGAACGTAACAGATACTCGGGGATTCTGGTCCACCGCATCAAAGATAATATCTATTCTTCCACTTAGTGGTCCAACGGCTGACTTCACGTGGCCATATCCCTGTTATCCTAACCGAACGATCACGTTTGATGCATCAACATCCACATCTGGGTGGAATGGGACTGATCATCCACCAATCGTTTCGTACATGTGGGATTTCGGCGATGGCAACATAACCACGATCTCTGTGTTCGCAATAAATCATACATATGTTCAACCAGGCAACTACATAGTGGCATTAACTGTCACTGATGAACTAGATCAGTCCGATACTGTGTCCTACGTTGTGGCCGTTAGCGAAAAACTCTTGGGAGACGTGAATGGGGATGGTAAGGTGCGGATAGATGACATTCTCGCGGTCGCTCTTGCGTTCGGGTCTGAACCAGGTGATCCGAATTGGGATCCTGATTGTGACGTAAATGGCGATGGTAAAGTACGGGTCGATGACATCTTAATCGCAGCCCAAAATTTCGGGCAAGAACTGCCCTAAAGCATACGTACTCCCATGTGTCAGAGTGTAAGTTTCTTCCATAACGTTTTTTATACTTGAATGTGCACATATTAGGTCAAAAGAACGAGAAAGGAGAAAGAGATACTCAATGCAAGTTCTGAAGAAGAAGTTACTAGTGACTGCTTTGGCGCTACTGATTATTTCCTCACTTCTAGCTGCCTTTGACAGCTTCACCAGTGGACTACCTGCCTCAGATGTTCTCAACCTCCACGGTCCGCCTATGGCACCTATACATTTCAACAACAATATCACTCTGAAACCTATCCACATGCACAGCCTCCAAGGCCTACTCTATGGCGAAGATTTGGCGTTTCCGCTTGACACTGACTGGCACGAGCTCTATCCTGACTACTGTACCTTCTGGAATCTCAGCAGCTGGGAAGACATGGACCAGAATGGCATGCTCAACCACAACGACCAAATCGACATGACTGACTTGGACGACCCAGATATAGTGGAATGGTTCCACGTAGACCGACTAACAATAACCATCCTTCTATCAGGTCCATATACCGACTACAATGACACCGTTGCAAAACCCACAATGGCCATCGAATTGAAAATGCCTGCGTGGTGGTATGACCCAATCACGTTCCTCAGTGACCAAGCTAATTTCATGGGTAGTTTGTGGCATGAGGTTTGGCAAGGCTACAGTAACGTCTACCAGCTTACCAGCTGGGCCGACAATGGAGACCAATGGCTCAGCGTATGCGACTCCATCGACATAATGGACACCAACACCGGGATCATCACGTATTGGCATGTCGAAGACGTCGCCACTGACATCATCCTGAGATGGAAGATGATGGATCCTATTGGCACTTTTTGGCATGAGATCTGGCCTAACTTCTGCAACTGGCACGAACTTACCAGTTGGACATCCTTCCCTGATCCTTGGTGCGATCGGCTCAGTCCCGGCGACGAGATTGACATGATCAACTTGACCACGCAAGAGACGAACTGGTACTTCGTGGACAGAATCACCATCACGATCAATGTCACTAGAGTGGATCCAGATACGAAAGAACCATACCCTGATGAATGGATGAAACTGGAGCTCAAGACTTCCTATGAATACTGGTATGAGATGTACTACGTCCTGAAGGAGCCTTTGTATTCCATATGGCATGAAGCTTATCCCAACTACTGCAATGATTACGAATTTGTGTGGTGGGATCCTATGGATCCGTTCTATGACAACTGTAATGCTGTGCTAGATCCATGCGACTATATATACCTTCTAGATCTATCGGATCCCTTTGCAGAAGATGAGCTGTATCACATCACCGACATGACCTATGACCTCATCGTTAACAAGAAGATCGCAGACCCTGTGTGTACCGACTGGGATGTACTTTATCCAGACGATATGTTTGGTGAGGCGTATCACATTGACGAGTGGGTCGACAACTATGATGGGCTACTCAGTCCAAGTGACTACGTCGGTCTAACGCCTGTGACCGGTGGATCTACCGAACCATTCCACGTGGATGACATGACAATCACTGCTAAACTGATGAACCCATTACTGGAACCAGACGTTATCTTCATCGAAGCTGACCTGACACAGTGGGGCTTCGAATACCTGTACTTCCCGAAAATCATTCCATATGAGTTCTACTGGATACTGAAATATCCGTTCTATCACGAGAACGGCTTCTATGTAATAGAATGGGAAGATAATTGCAACGGCGTACTCGACTTCTGCGATAACCTTACACTGATAGATGATTATGAAGGAATCACCACGTGGCATGTTGAAGAAGTTGCCATTGATATGTGGGTCACCTACGAAGAGCCCCCACCACCATTTTACTGGAAAGCCTCATATCCCGAATATGCGCCCAGCGGCGTACCCGACTTCGACCAGAACCAGTTCCCACTCGGCTTGGAAGGCTGGTGTGGACCGACTGCGGTCGGCGACTCCTTGTGGTGGATGGACTCCCGCTATCATCCGTCCACTTTGCTGACGGCCTATGTGGGTGCGGTAAGCGAACATGACCCCAGCAACGTCAATCCCTTCATAAGCCACCTCGCATTTCTAATGGACACTCAAGGTCAACGCACCACTATTGCGCACACCGGAACCGGAGTCTGGGACATGCAGGCTGGCATTACCCAGTACCTCTCGTGGTCAGGCGTCAACCCCCTAGGAGATTGCGATGGGGACGGAGATGTTGACGCCGCCGACCTGGCTATAGTCAACGGCGCCATGGGAACGGCACCCGGAGGTGTAGACTGGGACTTGAGAGCTGACATCCATCCAGCGACGACCGAATGGCCCATTGTAAGCGTGGGACTCAATGTCATAGACGCGAATGACCTTGCCCTCGTGAACAACAATTTGGGCAAAAGCGGGTCATTCTATGAACACACTATAGTCAATCCTGACTTCTACATGATCGAAGAAGAAGTTGAAAGATGCCAAGACGTCGTGCTTCTGCTGGGCTTTTGGGTCTTCGACCCAACCGGCGGATGGTACCGCGAAAAAGGACACTACGTGACTGTAGCGGGCATCAACTCCGCTACCCAAGAGATTGCCATCAGCGACCCTGACAACGACGCCTTCGAGAACGGAGTAATACCGAAAGGACGGGTACCCGTTCCACATCCAGCGCATATCGGAAACCCCTTTATTCACAACAATGCTAGTTTGGTTTCTCACGACATCTACCCAGTGATTTACGACCCCTGTCCAGGTGGCGACTGGTCACTCGCCGGATATCCACATGGTATGGGACAAGGAGATTGGCATGTCCAAATAGAGTTCGCTGTCATAACCTCGCCCTCAGAAAACCATGATGTGGCGGTGACGGATGTGAATGTGTGCTGTGGCGCCAGCATTGTGCATGGGGGTCGGACGGTGCCTGTGAACGTGACGGTGGCGAACGAGGGGGACGTGACGGAGACCTTTGACGTGACGGTGTACTGGAACGCGACGAACGTGATTCAAACGATTCAGTTTACGCTGCTCAGCGGCGCCACCAACAGTACGGTGTTCAGCTGGGATACGACCGGGTTGACGGAATACCTCAACTACACGATCAGTGCCTACGCGCAGCCGGTGGCCGGTGAAATCGACTTGGGGGACAACACCTATGTCTATGGTGACGTGACTATTGTCCATGAAGGCGACAACAACAACGATGGCAAAGTCCGTGTGGACGATATTCTTGCTGTCGCGTTAGCGTTCGGAACGGACTGCGGTGGTCCTGCCAACAGCAACGGGTACTACTACGAGTCGAGGCTGGACGTGAACTGCGACAAGAAGATCAGGGTCGACGACATTCTTGCGACGTCCCTCCAATTCGGATGGGGCCCCCTACCCTAACACACCTCCACTCTCTTTTTTTTTATATATATTCATATTCCACGAGTTCTCAATCCATAATCTGAAAATGATTGAAATGATACAGAAATGTCTTGAGGACGTAAATACTCACGTGTGTCATGGTATGGATTTTCTCCATAATGTTTTTTATACTAGATTGTGCACATATTAGTTCGAAAGTCAACGAGAAAGGAGAAAAACATACAGATGAACATTGACAAAAAGAAAGCTTCGACGTTGTTTGCTTTAACTTTGCTAATTACATCATTGCTTTTGGTGAACATGGATGGCTTCATAAGCGCACAACAAGTTGAACCTATTTACCTTCATGGTCCGCCTCTTACGCCGATCCATATGGATTCGAACGAGTCTCTGGTGCCTATCCATTTGAATTCGAACATGACCCTTACACCAATCCACATGCACTACATAGGTCCTCCTGAGTGGGATCCCATCTACGAACCATTTGAGACTCAATGGCATGAACTCTACCCAGAATTCTGCCAAAAATGGATACTTACAAGTTGGAATGACACTGACGGCAATCAAATGCTTAACCCAAACGATCAGATCGACATGACTGACACAGAGGGAAACGTGACATGGTACCATGTGGACAGAATCACATGGACTCTTCACGTGACGAACGAGTTGACGGAGGAGGAGATGTTCGTTGAATTCAAAGGTCCAATTGGCGTTGAACCCATCAACTCTCCAGTATGCACCTATTGGCACGAAGTCTGGCCACTCTACTCTAATGTCTACCACATTATCAATTGGACAGACAATGGCAGTACCAAACTAGATTTCTGCGACTATATCGAGTTTGACGATGGAACAGTTTGGCATGTTGAAGAGGTCGTTACGGACCTTATCCTGCGAGAGAAGATTATGGATCCAATCTGCACTTGGTGGCACGAGATCTATCCAGACTACTGTAAATGGTGGCATATCACCAGCTGGGAATCTTACCCAGATCCATATTGCGATAGGCTTAGTCCTGGCGACCAAATCGACATGGTCGACGCCGACTTTTGGAAATGGGAAACCTTCTGGAGCATGGGAGACGCAAACAGAGACGGACTCATCGACATACTAGATATCGAATTGATAGCGGATGCTTTTGGCACAAGCCCAGGTGACCCCCGCTGGAACCCCGACGCTGACCTCAACCAAGATGGATTAGTGAATATGACCGACATGACAATCGCTGGTAACAACGCTGGCTTAGACATATGGACGTACTTCCCTGGGACAAACCTTCCTTCCAAGAAAGAGTGGTATTTTGTAGACCGAGTAACCCTTACTCTCAATGTTACGCTTGAGAAGGATCCCGCCACGTGGATGAAGATCGAGCTGAAGACCTATTATTTTGAGGAAATGTACAACGCCTTGAAACATCCTGTTGATACTCGATGGCACGAAATCTATCCGCACTACAGCAATGTTTACGAGCTGGTGTGGTGGGACTGGTTCGAGGACGACAACTGTAACGGAGTACTCGATGTCTGTGATTACATCTGGCTGTATAACACGTCAACGCCTCAGATAGAGCCAGATAGATACCACATTGAAGACATCTGTTATGACCTTATCCTGAACAAGAAGATTGCAAACCCGATATGCACTGATTGGCATGAAATCTATCCAGACTACTGCCAAAGCTGGCATCTCACCAGCTGGGAAGACAACCAACCAGAAGGCGAACTAGGTCACGGCATACTCAGTCCCTCTGACCAGATCGACATGCAAGACGCAAGATGGAAAACCTTCTGGAGCATGGGCGACGTAAACAGAGACGGCTACATTGACGATTATGACGTGGATTACGTAGCTTTCTGGTTCGGATGGTATGGCCCGCCTGGTGTACATCGAGCGGACCTAGATAAAGATGGTGACGTGGATGTACCTGACACATCGATATGCGCCTCTAACTATGGTTTGGACATCTGGACCTACTATCCTGATCTACTCGATAAAACATGGTATCACGTCGACCGAGTAACCCTCACCCTCAACGTAACAATAATCGGCTACCCAGATGAGTATTATCTCTTTGAGTACAAAGGACCTTTTGAAGACTTGTACTTTGTCAAG
>Ga0224501_10000146_pt1 | contig 70498 bp, 90 predicted proteins | sample SF_Oct11_sed_USG_4_FD_169105 | JGI IMG/M metagenome (GOLD analysis project Ga0224501, IMG submission 169105) | Sediment microbial communities from San Francisco Bay, California, United States - SF_Oct11_sed_USGS_8_1 | ecosystem: Environmental > Aquatic > Marine > Sediment | place: USA...
TCCTCTTCATCATCCCAAGAAATGTACACATTGCAGGTTTGGTGCAATCCAGGATTATCGTCTTCCTCTCCAATGAGGATTTCATCATCATCCAAGTACGTTAAAGAAAAGATTAAATTCGCTTTGTCGTCCCAGGTTTTAAACTCGGCACTGATAAAGCCCTCTTCAAAAAAGAAATAGCCTCCGTTCCTCAATGCCAGCTTGACGAACCCTAATGCACCCTCTTCAGCCTTCTTCTGTACAATGTTTGGAGCAAAGTGCTCCACCATGGCAGCAATCTCTCCTGCAAGGCCTGGATTGTTTGTTTGGTCTGAAAGAGCATTAACCATTTCAAACTTTTTCTCATTAGGGATTTCCATATTATCTATTATGGCCCGTGCTTGTGCTTTTAAACTCATTTTATTTTCCATTACCTTCTCCTGTTTGTTTAGTGGGAGTATCATCAGTGCCCGATACCACTATACGGACATACGGTCGGAGTGACCCGGCCGTTTCAACTATTAATCAATAACAGTTAAACAAAATCGGAAGCTACTTATCCTTGCCGATTTCTTTAAATGGGTTGTGCCCTTACCTTAACTCAGGTTACCTACTGGGTTGTTTCATATTAATCTAGCTTGGATCATCCTACTGCCACGGTTTGTATCATCTGGGATACCTCTCGCCGTATTCATTTTATTTTGATGCAGGCTTTCCGATCAGGAATGGCTACTCAACGCATCTCCATAAAATCAAGTTACTTTGATATCATACTTAACCTTATGAGTTTAGGTAGTTGTTCATCTATTGAAAGTCAGTTCACCAAACTGACCTATCATTGAATACAAACAAGTTAATCTTTTTGTCTATTGGGAAGTTTTTTTAAAATATTAAAAACCCAACTTGTTTGCATTCTTTGATCTTCATCCGTGAAGTCTCCGATGCCCCCGTGAATTTGTCTGCCCCTCCGGGTCGGGTTGCCTACTCTTAGTGTTCCGCTAGGCGTCGCGGGTCAATGTTTTGCCATTCAGGGACGTTATGAGTCTCCGCCCCGCTCGCTATCAGTTTAATATTTAACTTCGAGACGTTTTGTCTGCTGGGACTCTCGACTGAACCCATCTGATAGTTTGCATTGTAGTGTGTCTGTTTGTTCATGCTGAGAATTATACAATGTCTAATATGACAAAGTAAAGCTCGTAAGTTATTGATTTTATTGAGGTTTTTACAAGATAGCTGAAATATTCAAAAAATCAGCGAATGCGTGATCCAGCTAAGTTATTGATTTTGTTGAGGTTTTTTAAAAAGTCTTAGCACTATACCTATGTGGAATCTAGTTAAAGTCTAACTCAGTCAATGAGCAATCATCATCATTATCTATCTGCCCATCTAAGTACATTTCCAAACACTGAGCGGCCAGCGTTTCGTCCTGCATCCCGAACCAAGACACGGTGTCTAAGCAATACCCGAGATACTCTGGGTCAATATCAGATATCTTATCAATTGTTTCCCCTTTATACTTTCCAAAAGTAAAAATCCAATCATTGGAAAATGCATTATCGTTATTCATTCTTTCCATACTCCGATTTTAAATAATAAACTTTTTGATCCGTACCCAGGAAAAGAATTGTCCAAAATGTAACTCCCATTATTTATTAAATGATTGATAAAGGTTCCGAGAGTGATAGGAATATTGGTATTCTTTTCCATCGCATTCATTGCTCCAGTAAAAATCAAATTATAAAAAAGGGCTCTTTTGTTTTCTTTAAACTCCTTCCCTTCATTTTTAGTTATATCATCCAAAACAGATTCTAAAGTGGCATGGGCTATTTCTATTTTTTTATAGAGTTTTTTCCTTGTGCAAAAAATAACGTCCAAGGACCACCTGCTGGCTCCTATTCTGTTTTCAGAAATAAAAAAGTTGGAAAGGGCAGTAAAAAACCTCCGTAAACTCCTATCAATGTCAGATGAGGAAGCCTGAGGTATTTGATCAAACTGAAGCATCTGATCCAGCCCGTTTTTTATTTGTATTTTTTCTTCTGTATTCCATGCAACCACTTCGGATAAAAGGGCCTGAACCCTGTTTTTTTCCATCTCAAATCCTCCTTTATTGTAAATCCAAACTATCGTACCTCGGTGATAGCCACTACTATCGTACCTCGGTGACAGGACTATCGTACCTCGGTGACAGGACTATCGTACCTCGGTGACAGTCGAAAAAATAGGAAGCAGGCTGCCTGTAGCTCCTAGCGCATTCCAACTCCTCTATAACCTTTTATAACCTTTTTATAATACCTTTTTTTCAAAAATCTTTTTCTAAATAAAAACTAAGTAAACCTAAAAAAAGGATACTTACTGGAATTTATTACTGCCTTTGGCAGCCTTCACCTATTGCTTCCTAGGACGGTTTTGCTTTTAAGCAGTGTGATCAGTCGCACGGAACTGAAAAACAACCGCTACCTATATAGGATTCACAGGTTTCTTGTGTTTGAGCACAAGTCAGGGTGTCTCTTTTGCTTTAATAAAAGAAACTATCTCTCCCCTTTTTGAGGAGGAAAAGGAACAGGAATAAACCTTTTTTCCTATACCTTTATTCACTTCCTGAATGGAGCTTTGAATCCTTGCTTTTATTCTAGAGGGTGGTTGGTTTGTGGCTGTAGGAAATACTATATCTGAAAAGCGTCCAATTTCCCTTTTTAAGGGCCTACTGGTCAACAAGAAATCAAAGCTTTTTAAATAGGAATATAGATTTATGGCACTTTCACTATTCAAGGATAATAGGATTTTATGCTCCAAAAAAACAGTATTCTCTCCAAATAACATTTCTAGAAAATCCATATCAAAAGAGATTTTCACTGGCCCTTTTTCTCCTTTGTTAGGAATCACAAAGCGGCTGATTACTCCAAAAACAGAGACATCCGTACCTGCTCCGACTTTCAATTCATATTCTCCTATAAAATGTAATTGAAGACTGGTCCATTTCCAAAGAGATTTTATGACTTTATCATAGTTGGTACTTTTAGTGGAAATTCCTACCCTTTTCAGTAATGCATAGACTGAAGGAAACACCACTGTCCGCTCCTCCCCCAATGCACTGATCATTCCAGATAATACTTTTCTATCAAATTGGGTGGGCAAGTGATTAAAGAATACCTGTAATTTGAGAAAGGCTTCCACATGGCTTTTTCCATAATACCCTATGCAGTACATTCCTTTCCGTGTCTCTAATACTCTGCCTTTATATCCTCTATCTATTGGCCATTCTTTCTTTCTAGGGAACAAGATTCTTCCCTCTTCTGAAACGTCATACCTTAATAAAGGAAGCAATGGTGAAAAACATAATGGATGCTGGGCCAAAATGTTATGTAATCTGGCCGCTGGCCTTTTTCTTTCTTCTGTTTGCATTTTTCTCTCTCCTTTTTTTAATGCTGATCCTAGTACCTGCGGTTTTCACTTCATGGATTCGAGCCCACTCCATTACTTTTCTTTTTTCAAATCGAACTGCCCTTCTGGCTCCAAATTCTTTTATTTCCTCATAGAACCAGGGAAGGTCTCTATTCTTTCTCCAGTTTAGTATGGTCAACCTGGCCACTCCAAAATAAGAGCAAAGGAATTCCGTATCTACTATTTCAGGACTCCTTTTCTCAACTACCTTTTTCCTACGCATTACTAATCCTCCTTTTTATATTGTATACCCTTTAACTAAAAAATAAGGGCAGTGACTGCCCTTATTTATATCCTATATTTTTGAATAAATTTAATCAGTTTGTTCCTTGTCTTTACTATTCTTTTTCGTATCGGAGGTATTTGGAACAGGCAATGGAATGTCCTGTGATACCGTTATCCAGACTTTGTTTCCTTTTTCCATGACCTCTAATACTTTTGCATACAACCTTTTATATGCTTTTCCAGAACTACCAACATATCCCACACCGCCAGCGTCCTCAACATTGGAAGACAATGAATCCCCTGTAAGCAGACACCCATCCGTGTGCTCATGTTTATTGCCGATATGGATATAAATCCATTCAAACCCAGGAACATCTTGGAGCCATAACATTCCTTTATGCAGCTCTGGATACTTCTCAGAGTAGCTATCATTCATGGGACTGGCATCTTTCCTGAGTTTTACCTCATAGGTCCCTTCTGGAATTCTTGTTTTACCAGGGACCTTTACCTCCCTTTCTTCGTCTTCCAGAATGAAGCATTCGAATTTCCCATCTAAGAATAACAAAGAAAGGGTATCATCATTAGATTGGGAAAATCTGATAGCATGGAGGTGTGTCTCTCCTTTTATTTTTGTTCGGGCGGTGGTGATAGTCATGGTCTTTCTCCTTGGTCGTTTAATGGTGCACAAAACTTTTAAATAGTTTATGCGGTTGGTAAAAGGGCTTTGATATGGATTTTTCCATCAGATATAGGAACCACATCCGAATTGGAATCGGTGACGATAGCCTGGTAGTCATAAACACCAGTCGCAACTGAGTCTAAATCCGCAGTTTGAAATTCTGCATCAATTATTCCAGAGGTTTCAGGTGCTTGTATTCCCATCACAATTGATTTTGTTAGGGTGCCGTTTTTGAGTGAGCCTATTCTAAATACTCCTGTGCCCAGGGTCAGGTTCTTAGCAATGCCATTTTCGTCCTTTACGGTAAATCGAAAAATTTTATCCGCACCTTTATACACTTCCAAATCTTGATGGATGGTCATTTTATTTCTCCTCTACTTTTATAAAACTGGCTGGAAGGGATTCCGTTAATAGGAATTCCCCTTGAAGTGTTTGAATTTTTATAAATTCCCCGGACAACTGCTCAATGGCTATTACTGATCCAGCGCCTGCAACGGATAGAGTCCCTGTGGGGGATAGAAGGATTTGAGCCAATCCCTGTATCAAATCCTTGGTATCTACCACACCATTCACACTGATTAAAAGGCCCTTTGTTGCCTGTATTAAGATTTTCCCTACCGCATCCCCAGAAGGGGTTATTATTATATTTGATATCCCGTCCATTGTGCTTTTGCCGGACATTGCTCCTGAAGTTGATATGACCATACCTTCAGTGGCGGATATAGAGTCTTTGCCTGTTAATGGTGCTGAGGAAGAAAACAGTAAGGAACTAGATGCATTCAAACCCCCATCAATAGAAAGGCCCGCTATACTACTGAAAAGAATACTAGACAGGGCCTGTAGGTTATCTTTACCTGTTAATGGCGCTGAGGAAGAAAACAGTAAGGAACTAGATGCATTCAAAGAATCTTTACCTGTTGCCGCACCAGAGGAGGATAAAACCATTTCAACAACTGCGGACAAGGAATCTTTACCCGATATTGCCCCATTAGAGGAAACAATGACAGGGATATTTCCTGATAAAGAAGTGACTGCGGATAGAGGCGCTGAGGAAGATATCAGTAAAGAAGCGGAAGCAGATATAGCTCCACTGGCTGAAGGGAATTGGACAACATTCCCCACTCCAGGGAATACAATATTTGCCCCTGTTTCCTCATCTGTGACCGTGCCGACGCCCGGCAATACATAATTTTTAGCCATTATGAAATAATCATCCTAGGATTATAGAATAAAGATTTACCTGCCTCATACTTTCCTAAACATAATTCAGCAGAAATAGGACCAGCTCTTCCTATCGTCAATCCACTAGCGACTAATTTAGCGGAACGTCCGGCAGGTTCTCCCGTCCAACTCGCGGCACCTGCTCCGGTTGTTAAATTAGCAGGAGTGTCCGCCTCAAATACCCTTGTGTTGTTGAGAGAGGTGACAATGGTAGTCCCGTCCAGATAGGAAACTTTTAGCCAGACTTCATCATCCTGCAATGCAGTGGTAAAGGCGTCCCATACCTCAATGGTAATGGTGTAGGTTCCAGTTGTGCTTACCCATCCCCTCATCGGAGGGCCTATTATCGGAGTCTGCCTATGACAAGTGGATTTTGGTATTAACTCATAGGACAGGTTTGTTGATTGGTCCTCATCAACCCATGCGCCAGTGCCATTAAAGTAAGTGGTGGTATTATCTTCCACTGTGCCTCTATAGGTTTCTTTATAATAATTATAAAGATCATCTCCACTACCGTCGGATAGCCAAACTTCTACCCGCTGGTCATCATTGCCAAAAGTGCCGTCTGTTATCGCAAAGCTTGTTGCAGGTGTTGGGAATTTGGTATCTATAAAATCAACCTCCACAACGGCATCACCCCAGTTACTGGTATCACATAGAACCAAAGATGTATTGGTTATTCCAGACATATCACATCCACGGAATCTGAAAATGCCCACCCTGTTGCTAACATGGCCAATTAATCCTGCGCTTCCAACAGCCCCTTTAAAAGTGCATTTATTATAATCCACACTAAAAGATCCCTCACCCGATATTCTAAGTCCAGCAGTACCTCCGTCGATGGTTGTATTTTCAAAGTAATAAGCACAATCAGAGTTTCCTATTCCAAACATATGTCCCTGGTTCACAACGGTATGCACTTCATAGCAATCAATAAATTTTAATGAATGCCCAGTCGATCCCCTTAAATATCCATTAATTGAAATATGAACACCAAACAGACAGAAACTTTCAAAAAGAACATGAGCATTTGCTCCTGTTGTTTCTATATTAATAGTATCAGAACCAGTTGAGGGAGTATAAGCGCCTGTCGCCTTGTTTACCCTGAAAACAGGTATTAACTCTGAAGCAGTCCCACCAGTGTAGGAAAGGGCAGTTGCTGAGGTATTCTGATGGTCCTTATCCATCAAAATGAATTCACCAGAAACCCAAGCAGTAAATGCAGTCTGATTATCTGTATATGCATTAGCCCAACTGGAGCCATCATTTAATCCAGTTGCAGCACTATCAAGATAGATTGCCATTATTAAATCTCCATTCCTGAATAGGAATTAAATTCATTTTTTATGGACAACATTTTTGCCACCCTATTTCTTATTTGTGTTATTTTTTCCTCAGTCAAAGTAGGAAATAAATTTTGTAACTGGACATCTGAGATTCCATCTATCAAGGCCATTCCGTTATATACAAACCTGTCACTAGGATCATTGATAGACACAATTCTTCTTATTAAAGAACGTAAAAGCTCCTGATTGGCATTAAATCTGGCAGGAGAGGTAAAAGGGTTTCTGCCTTCCTCAATTTCTCTAATATAGAAACACTCTTCCTGCTTCGCTAAAGAGTTTAGGGCCATTTCAGATAAAACTCCTTGAAGTGTGACTAAATTAGATACCCATAGTCCATTGATTTCGACATTGATTGATGCTCCGTCATTAGCTTGGACAGAGACCAGTGCCCTGCATTTAAACCCACCACCATTTTGTGGCACCTCGCTAAAGACAGTTATAAGGGTAACGGTAGTCATAAATCCTCCTAAAAATGCTGTTTGCCTTCCCTAAAATTATCCTCTGCCTCTTCTGGTGTACAGGCGGCAGTAGAATAGATAGTACCATCCCTTTGAGAGTTTTTTGCCAATCGTGCATTTATCCTTAAGGCTTTCAAAAATATAGATGCCCTGTCCAACGTCATTGAAAGATGGAAATTCCCGGTAAGGAAAAAGGAAACCTGATTTTCCCGTACAGAGATGCCCATATATTCTTTCAAAAGGAAAGAAGGGTCCCGCAGGACAATAGCAGCCGACTCTTGGCTAATAGGTTTAATCGGCTTTCTAATAAATGCTTCCTCAGGATCACTAAGTATTCCAGATGCATTGATTTTTTTTGCAAGTCCAAGATTCTTCTTTGCAGTTTTTACCACTATCCGGCCCCAATGTAGGTAGCTGAATAGATCAGCATAATGGATCTTTCCTAAAAACCCGTTACTATCCATTTTTATTAAAACCAAAGGACCTTTATGATCCACCTTTATCCCATAAGGCATTGCCATGCCCTGGGTGGTGCCTTGTGTAGGTTGTGGGCGATTGTATATCATTTTATTTTCCTTTAGTCGATTGATATATCCAAAGCACCGGCGGCAAATTCAGGAGTGGTTCCAGTGGCTACTAAACGACTGGCAGTCAACGCTCCAAAGATTTGCAACACCCCACCACCTGTTAAAGCAAAACCAATTCCGAAGTCTGTCTCGGTCTCAGAGCCGCTAGTGGCTGTAGGGAAGGTGATGGCATTATCGTTATCTACCACTCCAGATGCCACAGTCCATTGTGCAATGGAACGGGCAACGGCTTGTCGGGCATAACTGCCATACGCAGCTTCAAATTGGGATTGAAGTGTATGGGTTTCCAACAAGGTACCTGTATGCAGGCTAATATGTAAACTTCCTGCAACAGTGGATGGTTGTAGACCACTGGCATCCCCTACATTGGGAAGTGCGACATTGGTAAAGTATAGATCCAACCAATCATCTTCAAATAAATCCGTAGCACTCATTTTTCACCTCCTTCGATTTTAGTAATAATATCTGCCAATTCTTTTGAGGTTTGTTGTCTTTTTCCCTCATCCGATTTCCTTTTAACCTCCAAATCGGCTATAGCTCTGTTTGTGGCCTTGGCTTCGTCACTCTCAAGGTAATGCAACTTTTTGCTCACCCTATTAGCTTGGGCCATTTTTCTATCCAAGCGGCTGCCTGTTTTTTTGGACATGGTTTCCTCCTTATCCGTTAAGCATGTTATTTAATTTTCCTAAAAACCCTTCTGGTTGCGGGGGCCTTATAGGTTGATTGTATGCGGCCGCATACCGCATCTCCTTTTCACGGGTACGTAGGCCCATGTATCTGTTTACCCAAAGAACCAACGGTGCTATCAATGCGGCCATGCCAAGGCCAAAATTTAAAAAGGCATTTACCGTTTCTGGCTGGTTACTATACAAAGCGGTTGCCCCTCCAATTGTCGCTATTAAAACATTGATGGCAACAATTATAAAAGAGCCTACAGCAATGAAGGGCCTCCATTGACTCCCTTTTGTTTCTGAATTATTCAAAGCTATCAGAGTCTTTGTTTCTTCCTGCTCAATTTTGGTTTCTTCCTGAATCCTCTTTGTGATTTCTTGTTGAATAAGAGCCTCCAATTCATTTTCTGATTTTTCCAATTCAACCCATTGTTCTGGTGTCATATTTTCCATCACGGCCTTGACTTCTTCCGATGGGGTGTTTTCATCAAAAGAATTACCAGTGGCTGAATTTATTTTCTCAATTATTTTTCCAGCAACACCAACTTGCGGAATAAAAGTTCCTATAACTTTCCCAATTGGTGAATTGGATGCTTTACTAAAAAATCCTAATATTTTCTTAAACATAATTAATTTCCTGATTTAATGGTTCTATTCTCTTCCTGTAACAATTCAATGCGCCTTTTCTTTTTTTCTATCATTGCTCTTTCTAATTGACACCTTCCACATTGTTGAAATTGTATTTTCAATTCAAGCTCTGAAATTTCTTCATCCAAATCTTGAATCTTTTGGTCATTATTTGATAGCTCAATTTTATCCTCAACCATATCATCAATTTGGGATATCTGTTCTTGGATATCATCAATCTTTGATTGTGTTTGTAATTCAATATTTCGGTGTTCATCTTCGTCTATAAAAGTAGTATTAAGGTAATACGCGCCAGCACCAACAGCGGACGATCCAAGGAATAGCAAAATTCCAAAAACCATTTTTATGTTATTTAATATCTCACTTATTGGCATTCCCATGATCCCTCCTACTGCTAAAAGAAACTTGTGCATTTCTATCTCCTTAAAAGTTAAAAAACCAATCCATTGGTCTTTATATTCAGTTTACACTTTTATGAATTCCACTTTCAAATCCTTTACAATTTCAAACATGGTTTCCTCTATCCCAATGCTACCATCTTCAAGGACTTCCTTTTTAGAATGTGAAACAACATTGGCCCAAAATGTTTCCATATTTTTTCCAAAAATTTGTTCATGCAATGGAACAAGCCTTTCTTCAGGAAAATCATCATTGCAACAATCCTCAATTGGAAATCTATTTTTTCCTGTTCCTTCTGGCAAAGGAACTTTCCCTTTGTTCCCTGTTTCAGAATTTTTAAATGGACCCCTTGAAAATTCCATTACACAATTACATACATTTTTGTGTGTTATTTCATCAAGTTTACTAATTGCTTTTAATATTTTAAGGCAATCATAACAAGAAGTGATTTCGCTTTTTGATCCTAGATAATATAAAAATTCTTTATAGTTTGTTGTCGTTATTTTGTCTTTTCTTGTTTCACCACAAACTGGAATATTTATTTCATCGCTATCACTTCCAGTAAATTCAAAATGGATCAAATTTGCTTTAACACTTTTTTCAAGTGTATCAATTGATAGATTTGAATTTTTATTTAACAAATTTTCTAATTCTTTCATTTTTCATTCCTCCTTTAAAAAATTACAGTATAGGATATTTTTTGTTGGGGAGTTAAAGAATCATTAACTTCCTGCCATGTCAATTTAATATCTTTAGTGTACATTCTACAAAATTCTGAAAATCCATTATCAATCCTTTCTGGAATTCTTGATAATGATTTTTGATAAACTGGATTCGATTCGTTCAAGTTATCTGGACTTTCTCCTTGCAATAAAACAGAATAAACACCTTCATCCGCTTTTAAAAATTGATTTGCAAACCACACAATTGATTCTTCTATTTTGTTTGTATAATGGCCAAGATTCCTTTTTGATGGATGGACAGACAAATGGTCAATTTTAAAACCTGATATTTGATAATTAAAATAATCCCATCTAAAAGCGGCAATTGGGGTGTCATCGGATAAGCAAAAAATACTGTAGACGTTTTCAATTGTTGGTTTTGTTGTTTGTGAAATTTTCGAATTTATATTTGAATAAACCGTGTTTTTGATGGCCTTTTCTATTTGTGATGGTGAATGCGCCCCTGCTGGCCAGTCTTCCATGCATTCAATAACAAAAAGAATATCGGATTCGTTTGCTTCCCTGAAATAATGTTTCAAAATATTATGTTCAACTTTCATTTATTTAACTCCTGCAACTCCCGGTGATGGTGCTATAACAACAGCGGGAATTTCAATAAACTTGCCAGTGGCTGTATGGGTAACTTTTATTGTGTACCCTGCTGAATTGCCGCCATAATTTGCCGATAAATATCTTTGGTATATTGATGATATTATAGTTCCATCCCAAACTGATCTTCCTGTATTTGATCCTATGTCAACCGTAAAATCTCCAACAACCGCACCATATGAACTAGCAAAAGCATACCAGAATGAACGAATCTTTAAAGCAATATTTGTGCTTGATGTCTCTGAGCCATAATAAACAACATGGCGAAAAGTAAAAGTAGCAACAACAATCCCCCCTTCTTCAAAACGAATAGTGGATTCATTCCACAATTGTGTTGAATAGGTATAGGTCGCCAAATTGTCATATGTATAAATCATATAGCCGGTTCTTTTCGGCCCGTAATTTGTGCCATCGTACTCAAATTGTATTTGTGGTGTTTGTACTGGTTGCAACGAAGATTTCTCAACCGATATTCCCGCTGAAATATAAGTTGCATCAAGGGAACTTTGTAATCTACCGACTGAGCTTAAAGCGGTTGGAACTCGACCATCTGTTAATTCGGTTGGCCTGTTTGCAAGATACGTTGACCAATTGGCACCATACCCTGCTTGGTAGCTTGAGCCATTGTGACCGTAAAAAAATCTGTTTGTGCTATGGATCCATAAATCACCTGTATCGCCTGCTGGAGTTGTTGATTGTACAAAAATATTATTATTGGTAGCTGAGGTTTCAATTCCAGAAAGCTTTGTATTTGCAGTGCCATCAAGATTCGCCAAACTTTTATTAATAACCTGAGTTATTAAGTCTGCCGAATTCTCTGTTGCTAATGCACCTGCATCAGAAATATTAGCCATTACATTATTGGTAACACTGGATGCCAAATCGGCCCCATTGCCTAGTTGATAACTGGAACCGTTATGACCATAAATATATTTATTGGTACTGTGGATCCAAATATCACCAGTGTCACCTGCTGGTGTACCAGTTTGGACAAAAATATTATTATTGGTTGCTGAGGTTTCAATTCCAGAAAGCTTTGTATTTGCAGTGGCGTCCACATTGGCTAAACTTTTATTTATAACTTCACCCGTGGATAAGTCCACATTATCTTTTGTCGCCAATGCACCTGAATCTGAAATATTAACCATTTGATTATTGGAAACGGAAGTTGCCAAATCAGCACCATTACCTATTTGGAAAGAGCTTCCATTATGCCCATAAATATATTTAGTGGTGCTGTGAATCCATATGTCGCCATTATCACCTGCTGGTGTACCAGTTTGTACGAATACCTGGTTTTTTGTTGCTCCTACACTTGCAGGGTTAGGGGTAATTGGTGTCCAATTGGTCCAATCCCCCACCTCTCCATTTGCGTAGTATGATCGTATCCTATAATGTCGTGGTGCTGAGTCTGACACATCATCTATAACCGCGGGTTCTACAAAGTTACGGGTTACTTCTGAAGCTCCTGGGGACCCAGCAGAATCCGCGGCCCTTTCATATTCATAATGGGAAACGGCTGTTTGCCCCTCATCCTCTATCTCAAGTAGAATTCCATCTGGGATGGTTTTAAATGGCTTTAAAACTGGCTTTCTAGGTGTACTAGTTGGCACAGTTTCATCCGCTCCTGGAGTATTAAGGGATTCGCTACCTGTATCATATGTACCCGAATTAGCTTGTTCCATTACCAAAACAGGGAATCCATTTTCAAAGGAATATTTTTTAATTCTATAAGTTCCAGAGATATCAGGAATATCAACGGTCACCATATCCCACCATCCAACTTGCAAGGCTTTCATGTTACATGGTATAGAAAGTATCTTTTGTTCCCTGGACCTCCTCTTTTCTATATTAGCGCGATACTGAGCACGGTATTCATTATCAATACCAGGACAATCTATCTCTATTATGATTTGATTGCCGCCGTCCGCTGTTTCGTATGAACTGTCAGTCATCAATTTACAGACTTCCTCTCTGTAATCCCTTGATGCACTTACATAGTTTACCTTCACAGCATTATAAAGATCGCTAATCTGTTTTTTAGTTGTATAGGAAATAGGACCAGCTACCCAGGATTCATCTATAGTTATAGTTGGTGCGGTATATTCTCCAGCATGGCATTTCCATGTTCCTGCTATAACGTCAAAATTAATGACTCCTGCCATACAAGCTTCCAGCATATCTATATTATCTTCCGGCTCAGAAGAGGCGAATGCTAAATTGGCTGTATATTTTTTAATGGTAGTGGTATCCGGAGCAAGGAAAGTGGTATCACATACATTGGCAGCGGCTGCAAAGGTATCCCAACCGTCCTGTGTAAAATCCTCATCTGGATCGGAACCGAGTCCACCATCTAATTCATCCATCACTATATAAGTAGCGGCTATCACCGCTGGGTTGTCGGACCATTCCCATGTTGAGGGATCATTGGCCCTGTGCAACCCAGAGCCTCCCCTTGTGGTATCTTTCCGAACGTCATAGCATTTATTCCCTTTAATGAGCCTATTAAGCTCAGATGGTTTTCCATTTGGAAAAGCTTTCTGGAATTTCTTCTCATTATCTGCACCCATAGGTCTTATTAATTTCAATACCGTATAGGGAATGCCTTTTAGTTTATGGTTAACAGTCCAACCATCATATGCAGCCTCCAGCCATCCATTATAGGGCTGGGTATCTAATCCCTGATAGGATTGCAAGTATACCATAGGATTCGAGGAAGCATCTTTCCATTTGAATAGGTCAACGTAATGCACTATCCCAAGGTCCAGCACTATGTCCGCATCAGGTATTCTTTCACCATCAATCCAGAGGTCCTCTAGACCCTCAATTCCCCCTGTGTGTGTGATTCCATGAGCAATCCCCACATATAATTCTTCCTTTGATCCATCACCATCAACGTCCCTAGTTTTCACAGGCACTATATTTTTTCCACCAACCCTTACGGTGCCCCATAAAGATGGCAGTATCTCAATACCTCTGGTAGAGTTTACCCTTAACTGGGCCACAGTGAATGGTGGAATCTGAGGTGGCCTGGTCATTCCAGAAATTAAAAGACTAAAGCCCAGATTAGTCAGGTATGGATTTTTAGTGTATCCCCCAACTATAATAAGCGTGAGTCCTACAATTATTCGAACCGCCCTAGACATGCCAGCACCTCCTAGCCAGGTTCAATGGCATTCGAACTAATCCATGGTCGGCTACTGCTACTACCCTATGACTTTCTACAATTCCAAAACTTTCTCCATCACCCCAGTCTCCTAAAGCAATGTCTCCTGATAGCGCCTGTAATGGTGCTATAGGATCACCATAGAAATGGATCAATACATCCTCAAAAGGATTTGTAACTGTAATGTTTCGCTCTTTTAACCACTTAATTAGGATTTTAATTCCTCCCATTTCATCGGAATAGGTTCCATTTATTCTCTCTAATAGTGTAAGAAGCTCAGAGTCATTGGTACGTCTATATAGATATTTTGCAGTAAAAATGGCACAGTCCATTTCTCCATACTGAAATGGTGTGTGTAATTCTTCTGTTAAAAAATCTATTAGGACTTTATCCATTACTTTTGCCTTGTTCTCTTAGAACCATCATAAGCTCCACCACCGCCTCCGGCTCTTATAGGTGTTCCGCCCCATTGATCACTTGAGTTTTCTATATGGAGTACCATGTTTAATCCAGTATCCCCAGGACGCCTATGCTGTTGGTCCGCATCGGAAGCACATACCCGGCGAGGTCTCAGGAGCAAGGCAGTATAGCTCTCCAAAGTCACATCCAATACAGCGGAGCCTTCATCAATATTCAGAGCGGCTTGGCTAAGATAAGGTCTTCCCGTCCTTATCAATGCATCCTCTAATGGCCTTAAATCCTCTTTTAAGAATGCAAAGGCTGTTTCCACTCTGCTAAATTGGTAGTTGCCTGCAAAGGCCGCTTTTAGATCGGCATCCGTTCCCGGAAGTTGGATCATTATCCTGCCCGGAACCCTCGATTCATTCACTTCCACCCCATCGGGATCAGTTATGGCCGCTGGAACGTAGGTAACGCTGGTACCAGGGTGCGTATACTCAAATGGCAAGGAACTATAAGCCTTAACCCCTGTTGGTGCTGGGAAAGTTATTTTAAGGAATAAAGCTTTCCTATACGCAGGGTTTGTGGCTTCAGTCGTTTGTAGGGTAGTTAATGTCATTATTCATCAAGCTCCGGGTGCCAATAAATCTTCTTCAAGGTAAATACTAAAACTGGATACAACTGGCTTGCTTATGCTTTCATCATTAGAGCCAGTACCCTCTGTAGGGAATATTCCATAGAATCTGGGCCTGTGTATCATAACAGGCGCACTATCTACTGGTGACGTATAAATCGGAATATCCAAATAAGCATACCCTATGCCTCCGGAATCACTGTCCAGGTTTGCTGTTAATTTTTTCAGTTCCATTTTAGGATTCTTCTTTGATCCTGTTACATCCGTTAAGATAGTAATGTACTCATTGGCTTTTAATATGCCATCCCTTGACGCTGGCAAATCCTTTAATTTTAAAACACTGCCAGTTTGGGAGGCCCCATCTACTCTGGCACATCTGGCAAAGGAAGCTCCAGAATAGAATAGATGATTACCCGCGGCGGCTACTCTCGATGCTAGGCGAATGGTGTGATTCCTAGTGACTGAAGGAATCGCCACCCCAACTAAAAAGCCTGGAGCATCTACGTCCAAAAGGAATAGATCAACCGCACCAGTGTCATCCCTCACCTGCATTCTAGCCAAGGCATGAGTCCCTGGTTCCGCAACCACTATAAACAAATAAGGAACTCCCGCGGTCAGGCTTATGGTCTGGGAGGCAATCGCGGCATTGATTGCATCCGAATTTTGTACTTTAATTTTCCTAAGGGAATCTTTTAAACTTGCATTAGTAGCATTCCATGATGCCGTGCCATCAAAAAAGGGATTGGCTAATAGTTCAACAAATTCCGCATTACTCCCAGAAGGACTCCTGGCTGCATTAAACATTTCACCAATAGTGTAGGAGTCTCCAGCACTAGCCGTATCCAGCCATCTGCTTATCTCTTGCCGATTATCATCTTGAGTCAGTTCCCAGGTTAAAGCTATTCCTCTTTTGTCATTAGGGATCCTCTCCCTCTGGACAAAATTATAGGGGCCCTTCACTTCTCTATCTACCCTGACTAAGGATGCCCGGATAGAGGAGCTTAATACACTGGGTAATGGGTAAAATTTCATTTTATGTACCTCTCGCCATCATATCTCGGACCCTTGCAATGATTTTTTGTTCAAGTTTTGGCGCCATTTGCAAAAACACCGAAGCTGCCTCTTTTGTTGCACCTTGTGCATATATACTTATTGGGACAGAAACGCCTCCTTTGGCACCATTACTGCCCCCAATAGGTGTTACTGTAACATTCTCTCCACGGGTGACCGGCATCATTAACATATTTTTATCACGACCAGGTTTGCCTCCTATTCTGAAATCGGAACCGTGGTAAGAGGGTGGACCAAACATCCCATTGGTTGTTTCGGAAAACCATCCATCTGAGAATGATCCACCTCCTCCTCCTCCTCCGGCAGTAGCTGTAGAAAATAACCCGCCTAAGAAACCTCCCAGACCTCCTCCACTGTCGCCACTCTCCCCGAATATATTTTTTAGTATTTGAGCCGCGGCAGCTTCTGCTACCATTCTTTGGAGAGTTTTAAGGAATGACATAAGCATACCATCCAACCCTTTCTCAAAAGGATCAAACAAAAAGTCCGCAAAGGCAGATTGCATATTACGGGCGGCTTGGTCTGCAAATTGTTGCATACTGTCTGTATTTTTTTGCAACTTCCCATCCAATTCTTCCACTGACCTATTAAATGTCTCTTGGGATATTTTCCCATTGTCTAGTAATATTTTGAGTCTTTCTAATTCCGCATTGTACACCTCTAAAGGTTTCCTCATTTTTTCAGTGAGGGCCTGTCCCTCTAAGGTCATCATTAAATCCTTGACCAAGTCTGCTTGGGTTTTACTGGCACCCCTTGCACTAAGGGCAAACCTTTCGGCCTCAGCCGCAGCCTGCCCGTAGGTCTGGACCTGTATTTTCAGATTTTGGACAGTCTTTTCGATTTCTTCATTTAAGGCAATCTGTTCCTCTGTTAAAACTACAGGAGTCCCTCCTGCTTTGCCTTTAGTCCCATTAATAATTTCATTCATCTTGTCTGCATGTTGCTGGGCTTGTAACTGCTCCAATTCAAATTTTTCTTTCCTTAATTGGGCTTCAGCGGCGGCCGCTTCCCTTTTGGCTACTAATTCTTCGTTCCCTATTCTACGGAGTTCCGCATTCCTTCTTTTTCGTTCTTCCTCCAATCGGTCATATACCGTTTCCTCCCCGGACATAAGATTGTCATAAAATTGTGCCATCGCAGTGGGATTGGCTGCCATATGTATGGCAGCACCTAAATGGGAAAATGCCGCTGTGGCGTTATTAAGGGTGGTCATCAAAGTTGTTTCTATTGTGGCAGAAATAACGTCTATATTTTCTATAAAAGAGGAAGTGGTGCCCACCAAAGATATGAGCCATTGGGTCATTTGCCTAAGCTCAGTCTTATTGGACTTCCCTATTTGGATTCTTAAATCCTCAGTGACAGACCCTAAAGTTTTAAGGTCCCCTCCCAAAGTATTCACCCTGGTTCTTTGCTGTTCTTGTGCTACGTTCGTACCAGTAAGGGCTTCGGTCAGTTTTTCTTGGGCATCTACGTTTGCTGCCAAAATGGAAGCGGCTGATATATTTTCTCTACCAAATATCTTGGCCATTCTGGTAGAATCTTTAGTTAGGTCCGTGAAGGCTGATAAGGATTTATTAATCCCCACTATCTTAGGATCTAAAGAGTCTCCCTGTTGTTGTAAGGATAATAAGACCCCTCTTAACTGGGTGCCCGCTATTGCTCCTTTAACACCATTTGCCGCTAATATCTGGATCAAGGAGTTTAATTGCTCATAGGATAATCCGGCCTGTTTAGCGATTACCCCTGATTTCTCAATGGCTGCGGCTGTGTCTGCTACCTCTGAGGCTCCATACTTTGATCCCGCCGCAAGAACATTAACATACCTAGCGGCTTGGTCTGCGCCAGCGGCAAACTGGTTTAGAGACAGGCCTACGGCATTGGCAGCACCTGCTAATTCTACTCCAGATGCCTCTGAAAGGGCAATCACCTCTTTGGTGACTTCTGACAAAGCCACTGCATTGGACAGTAAATCAGGTTTGGCACTGGCAATCAGTTTAAAGGCACCAGCGGCTTCCGTTGCGGATAAGGTAGTTGTCTTACCAAAAACCCTTGCTTGGTTTTCCAAGTATTCTAAAGAGGCTCCAGAGGCTCCAGTGATAGCCTGCAACTCAGCAATGGCATCCCCAAAATCCCTGGTAGTAGTGATCACATCCTTCAGGAATAAACCAACTCCGAGAGATAGTAAGGCCCCTTTGATAGAAAAAATGGAACTTTTTAATCTATCAAATTCCTTTTTAGTGCCATTAACGGCAGTAGCGGCGGATCCTTTTAACTTACCAAAGGCCCTCTGTACCGCAGCCACCCCCTCTTTTGCGGAAGCAGGATCAACTTTCACTCCTAATATAGTTAATTCAGCCATGGCACTTTATTCCTTATCTTTGTCCTTATCCTTTATCTGGTATAAGGTATTGACGTAATGTATGTCAATTCTCCTAATCGTGTTTGTAAAATCTTGAACACCAACTATCCCAAACAAAGAACAATAATCCTTAATTTCGGAAAGAGGAATGTGGGAGATTACTCCAAAAGCCGATGCAGGTCTGCTGGCGTTTAGGAACAAAAAAGAATCCAATACACCTTTTTCGGATTCTTGTAACTCTGGCAATTCCTCCAATGCAGGAACTTCTATCCCACATTCCCTAGCATTAAGTAAGTCTTGGTAAAACTCTCCCCATTCCAGATTCCACTGGAGAAAGTCTATAACTTTTTTGAAAGCTCTTCGGTATCTGCTAAAGCAAAATTGGCACTATTCATGGAATGGATTTGGATAAAATTCCTAAAGGTTTCCATCTCTTCCATTTGTAGTATCTTTAATGCTAATTCATAGGAGTATTTTACCTCTTGACCATTCAAGGTAATATCTTCCCAGTCCAGAATCAAAGTTTCTGCGGCCGCTCTGGTAGCCACTTCATCCCATTCAGCTTCCGTGAGGTTTTTACTGTCGTTAACCTCTCGTTTCATTTCCAAAGCATGGCGTTTCAAGGCATCATTGTATGCAGGACTTCCATAACGCCCTACTTTAATTCTACCTGGGACTCCCTCGGCATCTGAAATATTAATCCAAACACCTTCTTTTAATTTTGCTGGGTCTTGAGCAAATTTGGTGAATAAATCCACACTCATTTTTATCTCCTTCTTTTAAGTAAAAAACGGGTGACAGTTTTTTAAAAGCCCCATCACCCAATCGCCCAGCAACCGTTATGCAGAGAATTTATCAATTTGGATGGTACAATCTAAATCCGGATCCGCATAAGCGGTCCATTCCATTTCTGCCATAACGTCGGTATTTTTGCCGGACGTCAATATCTTTCCGTTTGTGAATTTAAGCCGTGGGAAACTGTATGCCATAGCGGCTCCGTTTGCATCTTGGACAATCATTGCCAAGGAGGATGCAACATCTCCCAGATACTTATCATACAGGGCATTGTTATGGAAATAGATAGTAGCCTTTCCTGTAATTGAAAGACTTCCATTTCCAAAGTCCACATTCTCCAGATTAGCAATAGCATCTCTGGGTCTGGCATTGTTCTTTAACTGGAAGTCCAAAGACTTGCAGTAAATGCCAGCGGCCAGGTCTGCGCCGCCCTCCTGGATCTTCACCACATTACTTGAAGCGTTAAGGATAGGATTGGTATTAGCCGCAACTGGCGCTCCTGTTCCCACTGTGGACTGATCAAGCCCTCCAGAGAGTCCTACAAATCCGAATGACCCTGTTAAGACAGAACGGGAAGCAAAAGTCATGGATAAAGTATCCACTAAACACCCTTTCAGATATTCAAATTGCACTTTATCTTGGAATTCCTTTTCTAAGGTAAAGGAACTCCTTACTACTCCATTCCTTATCATAGTGCCCTTAATAGTGACACTATCTCCCGCAACTTCGTCTACCAGAGTACCACCAGATACTACTAATTTTGAAGCGGTCCGGGAAACTACTTTAAAGAATCCGTTATTGGCTGTTTCAGTGAACCCAGATGATTTCACCCATTGCCCTACCACAAAAGCAGGAATGCCAGCTCCCGAATCATTAAAGGAGTTGTCCGCACTGGCCGCGGATAGTGTTATAGCTGTTATGGTCAACTCAACTGGAAATGCTGCCGAATATAAAGCCGCTTCCAAATAGTCGTCATGGCTGGCATAGGAGGACTCAAAATTAATTTCCCCCCCAACCATTTTCCCTGTACGAATGATATCCGACGTTTGGCGATCCTCCCGTATCTCCGCGGATTCTTCCGTTGTCATATCTTGACTAAGGGATTCTCCAGTAAACCTTATTGCCTCTAAAGGAGATGCAGGGGTTACCCCCAAGCTACTTTCTTTTATCCCCCTTAGTGCCACTCTATCCGAATCAGACATTTTATTGCCTCCTTAAATGGTTATAAAAGAATCCCAATAAAAAGGAATCCGTACTACTCTCCGTATCCATCCCTCACTCTTGGTAGAATCATCATCGTTGCCAATAATGGCTCCCACTCCACAAGTGATAGTGGTACTTCCAGATTTGAATTGTTTTAATTCAAAAATTGCTTTGGCTTTATCACCCAAGGTAAGACATTTAAATACTCCCATACCTGCAGGGTAATACACACCTACATATACTATTCCAACATTCCGGGCCATCACAGTATCACCCCCACCCTTTCCTGCCACATCTCCTTCAGAGCCGATTTGGAGAGTAATCACAGCATAAGGGACACCATCATCCTTGTTAGGTGTGTTAAACTCTACGCCTGGCCATTTGACCATACAATCATCCGTTTCATTCCATCCAGACTCGAAAGCTTCCAATAATGTTTTTTCTACAACCAGGCTCATGCGTTTTTATCCAAAAAGGTTTGCACTTCCTCTAAAGTTAAAGCCACCATACCATTCGGTGATTGGTCTGAGGATCCATTCTCTAGTGGCTCAATGTATGGCAAACTACTTGTTATATAAATCGCAGAATAAGGATTGCTATCATCCTTAAATCGGGACAATTTAGAAATAGCCGCAGCGGTTGCCTGCGATTTACTTTTCCCCTCTGCATCTTTTGGAGGTACTGAAGTATCAGGCTCTCCGTAATTTATATTCCACGATCCCCTAGCCCTTCCCGTATCCACTGGAGTCTTGGCTATGATCCCACTGAATATGTCAAATGCCAATTTCCGTTTCAGAGCATTTACATCAACTCCCAGCTTCCTAACGAAACGGTCTAGGCCTCTTCCAAACTCTGTCAATTCCTTATCTGCCATTTTTAAAACTCTGTAACAATGGACAAAACAGTGGCCCGCCTTACATGCAATATCCATAAAGCTTGAACAGGATCAGTGGCCACTCCCTCTACCTTCCATTGCTCTGTGGAAGAAACCTCTAGTCTGTCTCCATTTTTAGGCACAGTTGAAAGGTCCAAAGAGGCAATTAAAACCTTTTTATCTTCCTTTTTAACCTTATCCCCATCAATCTCCTCTTGTTTGAATTCCATCTCAACAAAAGATATAGACAGCCAAGGGGTTCCTTTATTGACTATTTCATCTTTAGAAGGAGAGTATCCGCTACCAGAGGTAGACATACTCCAATAGGTGCAAACTCCTAGGGCATCCCCAGTGGCTTTCATTGCCGTTTGGGCCGCTTTCTGTACCACACTTTTCAGTCCCATTTTTTACACCCTAACTAAGGAGACAGTTCCTGCTGGTGCATTGTCACCAGCTTTTCTGCTACCTAAGTCTTTTATCATTCCATAAATTCCATCAGGTATTAAAGAGATTTGGTCAAATTTGTCTATCTCCAAAGAGATAGGACCAACAGTTATCTTTTTAAATCCTATGGTATCCCTGTCTGCCGCACGATCTGCATCAATCAATAATTGAGCTAGGTCTGCTGTGGCATGCTCAATAGCTTCCGGAATGGAAGCATTATCCACAATTCTGCCTTCTTTGTCTGTGACTCCCGACCGGGGCCACCCTAAAGCTTGGCTATAGTCAACAATATTTCCTTTCCAGTCCATATTATTATCTAAAATATTCGTGGCCCAAATTAATGCGGCCTTTTTGGTATCATCTGTCACCGTGGCATCATTCCAAGTGTCGGAATGCAGGCGATGGCTAGTATGGTAATGGTCCGCCTCTTGGGTTGTCACATAGGACGTAGAGGCGGAACCTCCCACGGTTGTGTCAAAATCGTGAGCCATTACCGTCTCCCTTATTTATAGGTATGAATAAGGAAGTCCCACTCACCGGCGCCTGGCGTCAAAGCGCCTGCTGTGGGATTAACAAAACGGATTGCAATAGTATCATCCGCTTTCACTCTTACACCCACAACACCTGTGGCATTACCAAAGTCAGGGTTTTGCACTCCGACAATTTTATCACCAGCTTTCACACCGGTGACGGTAAAGTCCTGCTCTGCAACCGTGTTAACGGCAACGGAGGCAGGTGTCAATGTGGGGCTGTATCTCCGAATTTTGGTTATCACAGGGTTCGCATTGGAATCCCGGGAATTCGGATACATTCTTGGGTCACTCATAATCCCTCTCCTTACTTTTATCTCAAAAAAGAAACGAAACCTTCCCTAGAGTCTAGTCTGTTTAACCCTATGTCTATGTCTCGTCGGAGGTACTAGCACCCGTTTCCGGATCGCCAGTTTCTGGAGTATCACCAGGTACTTCACCCTCATCTCCAAGGGCAGATAGGTCAAGGGCCGTTCTGGATATTGAAGCAGACTCATGGAGATTTTCATCATAATCAGATGCATTGATAATAAAATCCCCATACTCGGCAGCTTTCTTTCCTTCAGGCCCATCTTTTCGGTACCGGACTTTCTTTGTAGGTAATCGTGACATTTCCACTTTCTCCTTTATTTACTTATGGATAAAATCTAGGAGGAAGAGAATTCCCTTCCTCCAGATCATTAAAGGTTAACCGGCGAGTCTGGCAGCCAGTTCCCTGCGGGCGAGTGCGGCACCGTACAGCATATCAAACGACCAACGGTATCTCTTATGCTCTCTGGTGAGTTCCAGGCGCATTGTAAGACCTGACACAGGGTCAGTAGCTGATTGAATGATAGACCCCAACCCTTGGGATTGGAGATCAAGCAACGGACGGGAAGCAAACGCAAAGGCATCACGATGGAAGGCAAGGTTCACAGTGTGGCTATCTTTAAAAGTAATGGCCGCATTGTCTGCCCAGGCTACCTGTATAGCAGGCTCAAAAGTCATGGCTGTGATTGGGCCAGCACCTGTGACACCTGTAATGGTGTAGGTTTGGCTATCACCAGCAACCGTGAATATATCCCCAGTAACAGGAACTCCCGCGCCAGTATCCACTGAAACGGATTTAACCCCAGTCACAACGGCTGCATCATTTACCAGATACCCTGTAGCACCACCGGCCGTATGTACAGGAATGTCCTGGTCCATGAACCAATCGAAACCCAGCTTACGGTTGATTTTACCGTCACGGATCGCGGCAGCGTCACCACTGAAGGACATATCTTGAAAGGCCCTCAGGTCCAGCGCATTTGCTTCCGCTTCAGTATCAAAAACCAATCGGCGATCCTGTAAAGGAGCCAATTGCTGGTTGAGGATCTTTCTGACCTGTGTGGCATCAGTAGTACCAGAACCGAATGGTGTAGTACCAGGAGTACCGTAGAACCCATAGATGCCTTTATACTGGGCCATAATATGGGCATTAACGGCATTGGCAATAGATTTTACTGCCTCTGAAGCCTGCATCGGGATAACACCGTTAACCGCTTCCTTCAAGTCCTTATCAGATAGATAGAAAGGAGCTTCCTTCCACTGATCAAGGGGTACGGATACGGTAGTGGGTGCGATGTCCGCAGTGACCGGTGGGGTTGCCGCCGGAGACACATCTTGAGCCGCGATTGCGGAAGGGATCGGAACATCAACTGAGTTTCCCTTCTCTTTGGCTTCCTCAGAATAATCCGAGTTAACCAAAGCGGGCATAACTACGTTTTCTCGTAATGCCATCAGACCTTGTGCAAGTATCTGAGGAATTACTTCAGCTAAGGTATTAGCCATTGGATTTCCTCCATTAGTTTCAAGTTTTAAACAAGGCCCGAGGAGATGAATAATACATCACTTGAGGACCACATGGTATATTGCGGTCCCCCCGGGACTCATATAAAACTCCAACACCGTTGGAGGTTAATTATGTTTTTGTGAGGCAGTCCCTTTTATTCAGGACTGCCAAACAAGGGAATAATTTACCCTAAAAGTATTTCCCGTTCCATTTAGGCAGCGGGGGTAACTTTAATCTCACCTTTAGCGATTTTTTCCAAATTGGAGCTAATTGCTTGGCTATCATTAGACAGGACAGTTCCTTGCTGGCCACCACCTCTATGTCCCTGAGAGCCATCACCACCAGCACCACCACCTTGAGAACCCTCAAACAAGAATGGAGCCTCCTCTGCCAGAGAAGAACACCATTCGGTGATGGATAGAGGATTTTTCCCATCAGACCCATACAGCACAGTGCCGTCTGGGCCTATAGGAGTAACTTCTCCCTCCCTCAATTGGAATACGCTTCTGGCTCTTGCCAAAACGTCCTTCATGGCATTCTGCCGTACCGTTCCGATAGCAGAGACCCCCTGCTGGACTTCGGAATCAATAACCACAGTGGCCAGTTTACCTTCCACAGTAGTTTTATCGGCAGTGGCCTTTGCCAAATTTTCTTCAATCTTTTTAATGCGACCCTCATAGTCTGACCGCATTCGTTCCGTTCTGCTCTCTACCAACTTCTCCACATCACCAGCCTCGAGGAGTTGTTTTTCCTCAATAGCCCGTAACTTCTCTTGGTATTCGGAATACTTTTCAGGATCAATTCCTTTAAACTTCTCCATTTCTTTTTGGAGTTGTTCCCGTTCTTGTGCCAACTTGATATTGTTATTCCTGAATTCCCCCAATTTATCCTTAAAGGATGAATCGTCTTGGTCCAGAATATAGCCATCAACGTCATTCCCTGCCTCTTTATAATGCTCCTTAAGGGCATCGGGCAATTTGGCATAGTCGTCTTTACTGATTAAGGTTTTTAACATTTTGGTTTTTACTCCCCGAGTAAATTAAATTTTAGGCGATTATGAAAAGGTACTGCTATCAGTAAGAATTATATCTGGGTGGTTGGGTATTCAGTCCGAAATGGACACCATATGGAGTTTCTTTCCAAATACACTATGCAGAGCGCATAAAAAGTGGAAGAGGGATGGATATGCATGTGGGTTGTGTTTTTTGATTTTTTAAAAAGAAAAAAGGGGTTACCTCCGCTTTTTCTTTTGATTCCATTTATCATTGACAATCAATCCTCTTTTTACTGCCATCCTATATAATGGCCCTTTTTTAAATTCAGTCAAAGTGATCCCCTTATCAGATAAATACTGGTGAAATTCAGGCGTCCTGTATGCAGGCAAGTTCCACTCACCATGTAACCAATTTGCATTTCTGGGATTTTCGTCTAAGTTAATCTGGGAAGACATTAGTCATCTCCTTTGTCTAGTAATTTAAAAATAGCCTCTTCATTAGCTCCAGAGCCTTTTTCATAAAATGAAAACTTTTTCGGATCGTATACCACTGCTGTCACTTCATCCACACCCCCAAGAATGACTAATTCTGATTGCCACCCCTCCCCTAATGTATCTGCGGAAGTGCTGAATATCCTTGTAGCGGGAATCTTGGAAGCGAAAATGGAAGCAGAGGCAGCATTTTCCGTACTTTCTGCAAAATCAATGGCAATTCCAAAATCAGTGGTCCATGAATTTAAAGGCTGAGTGCTGGCCTCCACTCTTATAGTGGGCTGTCTTTCCACTCCTCCCTTCTTATTGGCTTTATTTTGTAAATAGGTAGGAGTTTTAGTATATGTGGCTCCTCGGTAGGCATATACTTCATTAATTCCATTAGCTTTTAAAAGGTCTTGGGTATTGTTATATACCGCCCGAACAAACAAACTGGCTCCTTTTGATATGCTTTTATCCTCTAAGACCCTTACTGCCTTTTTATACTCCAAAGATGATTCCAAATGGGACACAATAGAAGAAGATAGCCCCATTTCTTTCCTAACCGCTAATTGCAATATTAGGGATTGCACAGAGCCCGTCGAACTGGAGCCCCAGGCTATAGCTACCTCATTGAGGGCCTCTAAAAGATAATCATCAAGGTTCTCTAATAACAGGTTCCAATCCAAGAGTCCTTGCGATTCTGCCGATTCCATAGATTTAAAAAAATTAAATAAATCCTCTCTGTCTTTGGACTCTAAAACTGCTTTAAGTTTCCCTCTAAATTCTTTCCTACTTGCTCCTGGAAAAGCCTCTTCACTCATGTATTTGGACATTTTATTAGTAGGTTTATGTTTTAGCAGTTTATTCTTCCTATCTAAAAGACTTTCCCCTTTTATATCAAAAGGCTTTAAAGAAGCCATCTCTTTCACGACCTTTTCAATGGTATCGGAAGGACCCTCTATTTTCATCCTCAATTCTGCTAAGGACAATGGACGCCCTGTTTGGTGATCAATTAAATCCTTTAATTTTAATTCCCCTTTTGTAAACATTTTATATTTTTCATTCCCTAATACCTGTTTTTGGAAGGATTTAGGTTTTGTTTTCAACCAGGATTCATAGTTTAAGGATTGGGATACTTGACCATCCATGCTGGCCTGAGTGGATGGGGGAATCTCCCCCACTTTCTTTTTAAGTTTTTTGCCTGATTCTTCCGCAAGCTCCTGAAATGTTTTTGTGATCGGAACAAAAGTAGAACGGCAATTATAATGCCAAGGAGGAGGTCCCGGAAAAGGTTCATCGTGCCCCACTGGATTCCCTGTTGCTAATTCCCAAACTAGCCCTGATCTGGCTATACAGATTGGTGTTGTCCTATTATCTAATGATGCCAATGTTTGGATTTTACTTATGACATCCGAATTAGCTTTGTAGGTTTCCATTCTAGCCAGATTAGCCACGTTTTGGACAGAGGTTCTGACCAAAGCCTTTGCCTGATGGCTGGGAATGTCCATCAACCCTCCTACAAACTCTCTATACTTTTTCTTTACCCCATCAATCTCATAAGTAATGAATTTCCCTGTGGCAGTTCCTCTTAACCTTTGAACCAATTGTCCATTAGTTTCTCCCTGTAACACCCCTAAGGTCATCTGATCATTAAACTTTTGGCGCAAACCTGCTGCCTGCCTTGACCACCATTCCGCGGCGGGTGACCCTTCTATTAGAGATCCTCTGGCCAATTGTTTAAGGGTTTGGAGAGGAACTGCCGTTGAGGCAAGCTCAACCTTAAAAGCTTTATTCAAAGCGTTTCTGGAATACTTTTCTTCTATCTGAGACAATTCCACAAGGTCATCATTCAATATTTTTTTATTCTTTGAATAGAAATTTTTAATAGAGGCAGAGGTTTGGTCTTTTAGCTTTTCCAGGCGCCCCAGTTTATAAGACCCGGATACGGATTCGGTATCAATACTCCCGATCTTTTGGACAAGCTCATGTTCCAATGCCTTTAACTGTCCAAGAATTTTCTTAGCCGTAGCGGCCTCAACCCTCATAAGGTCTACCGAGTGTCCTGTAAGCTCATCGGACATTAAATCAGAAATGGATGCCATCGTATTAGGCTCCTTTTAAATTTGAAAATTTAGGAAATGAAATCATTACAAAGTTTTTGCCATTTTGCCTGAAGGGAGATAATCGTTCTTTCCCAATTGTCTTCTCCATACACCTCAATACATTGGCGTTTCCAAACGTGATTCCCTTTAAAAATAGGGTCTCGTTCTTCATTAGGAGGTATTCCTAAATACCTCATTGCATCCATTGGCAGGTTTGTATTTGCATATTCTTTGGATGAAGGGGTAGTAAATGCCATATTCATCTCCTTACTATTAATTAACCTTCTGAATGTCTTGGGGTTGCCAACATAGCTTGGTACTGGTCATAATCATCTTGGGTCCAGTCTGCAAAATCCAATGGGTGTGACTCACACCCTAAAATGGATCCTTTTCTATGAGGAAAAGGAATATGCCCACAACGGCAGGTATCTTGTTTACTTACTTCCTTTTGCCTATTAGCTTCATCTGACCGGACTCTAGTAGACTTGCAGATTGGACATTTAACACCCTTTTTATACTTTTCTGGGTGTTTTTTTATTGTGAATCTTCCTCTAGGAGTATAAGAGGAAGATTTGGCTCGCCATGCTCTTAGGTATTTCTGATAACAGTCCAGGCAATGCATTCGGTGCCTGTTGACATTAGTTCCTCCTTTAGGCATTTAAGGATTAAGAAGGAAATCTTGTATCGGGATGAATAAGTTTCTTTTCCCATCCTTCCCTTGGAGGTGTTAAATTATTTACCTCTATAAACTTCGCCACCAACTCAGCTACCGGGGAACAATCGGAGTAAGCTCCTACAATGGTTTCTTCTTCCCTTGTGGTAAGCCATCCCATAAAACCATTAATTGCCTCACTTGCATTTATTTCCTTCATTTTTAATCTCCTAGGTTGTTTTTTACTTTGGTTAAAAGGTGTTGCCTCACTTCCATCAGAGCGATACCCAATCTATTCTCCCCTTTGCGGTTACATACACCCCAATAGGTGTCTCCCCAAGTATTCCCTTCAATCAGTTTGCTTTGTCCTGTTCCTAATAATTGCTCCTGCAGTCCGTCGTCATCCCCTGAAAACTTCCTCAATAGCAAAGCCCACATTATGTCATATTTAATGGCATCCCATCCAGACTTAATGCTCAACCCCTTTGATGCCCTTTTAACCTCTCCGGGAGTCTCTAGGGATTGTAGGTATATTTTCTCTTTAAGGGAATCAGTCTTTGTGGCCTGATAGGCATGTTCCACTGACCGGTATGCCAGACCCTCCCATTCAATTTCTACCAACCAGAAATTGGAAAGAAACCTGAAACGTCCTGTAAAGGACGTTATGGGCGTTTGGCAGGGATCATACAAAAGTAGATCAGTCATTCTGGGTCTCCTGTAAATCCTGTAAGTATCTTTCCCTGTATTTCATAACAGCAGGGTTCAAATGGTAGTTGACGCAGGATGTATTTATACTCTCTATGGTCCTTTCCTGTAATGGAGCGATATTGTGAGCAAAGCACACCAAAAAGTCTTTTATAGAAAGGAACCTATGCACTGATCCCACAGAATGGAAAATGGTTTCTTCTGGACCTATTATAGTTATGAATTTTTGCAAAGCCAGAGCATACCCAAATTCCACATGCCTCCCTCCTCTAGAGTCTCCTCTGGGATTTTCCATTAAGAAAATGCACCAATGGCTGTTTTCGATATCTTGTAAATCTTGGAGAGCATGTTCCTTATCGGATAAGGCGCTGGTACTTTCCCTATGCTGGGGGTGTATCCAACTACTCATAATTTGGAAGCCATCTTTCTCTAAGTATTGACCTAATTCGAATAAGGACTCCCTGCGCCTATAGCGTCCGCCCAAGTAAACCTTTTCTACGGAGGCTGGAGGGTGTACTAGCTTCACTTTGGATCTCCTTTTTGTTTTTCTTCCTTTTGCATATCCTCTATGGGAGGGTATTGAAAAGAAGGATCCGGAACTGGTATCGTTTCTACCCAAACAGAGGACAAAAGGGAGTCAATTATTTTTTCTAAAGGCCTTCTTTTCTGCATTCCCTCGCTCAATTCTTTCAATACGGAGATCATTGCTTCCACTGATTTGTAGTTTTCAAACTCCAGGGCGAGCAACTGTCTGCCTATTGGAACACTATTCGCACTGCCCATAGGCCCGAACCTTATTCCCTTTTGTTCCTTTTTAGGAATATCATAGATACAGAATTCCCCTTTTCCTGTTTTATACACTGCACCATGAACCAATTTAGTGGGTGTATTCTTAAAGAGTATTTTAAAAGCTTTTCGCTGGAAACAAGTTTTCGATAAACTTAGTAAAAATTTAAACATTTTATTTCCCCCTTGTTATCTTCAGTTTTGGAGTATTTTCCTTTCAATGGTGTTTAATCTCTTTTCAATGTCTTGGAGTCTTTTTTGGTTCTTTTGAACGTTTAAAAAAATTTTCGACACCTTGAGTGGATCAAAAAAATTAAATAATGAGGTTTGGTAAGGGATTGGCATCATAAGCTTTTCCCATCCCATACATCATAGCAATAGGAGAGTCCGCCTGTGTAAATATCTACCAAAGAGGCAATATGAATTGCCTCAGGTGCTGTGGCACCTCCGAGTAAAGCTCCCATGGCGATATCGGTTCCTGATCCTATAGCGACGCAATGTTCTTTCCGTGCCTCAGCTAAAGCCTTCCAATACCCCTTCCGTTCTTCAATGTCCGCAGTGGCCGAAAGGGTATCTTTTGCTATAGTCTTCCGTACACAAGGAATGGAATCAAAAAGGTCGAATATCTCTATCTCCAATGTCTGGGCACCATTGCACTTTACAGATATGGATAGGAATTTCCCTCTTGGCAAGGCAGTAGAATCTTCCAGGTCTGAAAGCATTTTAGGGAATTCAGGGTTTTTCCCTAACACGGTATCCTTATACCATTTAGTAAACCGCAGGACATTAGTACGGAGTCCCGTCCCCCCAGTATAGTGAAATAACTCTCCTTCACCCTTAGGGTAATGGGAAAATATCTGTAACTTATTCATAGACCCTAAAAGGACAGTATCCCCTGAGGTGAATTGCCCGTCTGAAGCAAGTATCCGTCCGTCAAAAGCAATGGTGGTCATTTTATTTCTCCTTTATAGTTTAATCTTGTTTACTCACCTGTTTTTAATTATATCCCCTTATTCCTTTTCTTCCTCTTCCTCTTCCTCCTCATCATCATCTATTTCCTCCTCATCTTTTTCTAATTCCATCCCACTGCCTGATGGGGTGCCCATCGGTAAAGGATCTCCCTCTAGGATCAATTGAAGCTCTTCCTCAATTGTCATATCTTCGGGGTACAATTCACCCTTTTTCAAATTATGAGCAAAAGTGCGCCAACTCATTTTATTGGTCTGTACCAGCATAACCAATGCCGTAAGCATTTGAGGATCCAGCATCCTGGGCATATAGTCTTTATTAAAAATGCATTCTATTCCCAATGCTTTCTCTGGAGTTATTCCATACCACTGAGCTACCCACCTTAGTATTTGAGAAAAGCCAGATTCAACGGAAGCCGCAACGGAGGCTAAGGCACTGGTTTCAGCCGCCTGCCTTCTCTCCAGTGTTTCGGCTGCCTCAACAGCTTTTTTCGGTGCTTCTAAAATTCTGGCACCTAGTATTGCCATCTGGGCCTCTTTTTGTTCCAAGGCTCTTTCAATTGCAGACAAACCTTGGCCGGTGTATTCAAGATACTTTGCATCGGCTCCGGTTTGCTCTGATACCCAAGCAATTGCTGATCCTATTTTCAATCTGGTCTCTTTAGGAAACCCTGTAACAAAGGCAGTGGGCAAGGCAGTGAAATGTCTTCCATGTTCCAGATCAGCAGATGACCTGTAATGGCTAAAATTCACATCTATCAGGTCTTCCAAAACAGGACTCTGCACCTTTGCTGTGGGTGTATCTGGTCCAAAGAATTGAAACGGAATATAATCCAGATATTTTCCTCTGATGGATACCTCAATATGCCGTTTCAATATGTATTCAGATTTATCAGCACCCTTTTGTCCATTAGGAGCCTTTTCATATAGTGAAACCAGATAGTATCTTTTCTCCAGCCTCTCATGTTCCTCCTTCCTTCTCCTTTCTGCCTCTTCCAGAGTTTCTTCCTCTGGAGACTCCATAGCCTCCTCTGGCAACTTCAATAGTTGGTTGATTTTCCATAAAGGCAATAATTGCAATACCCTTATCCGTTCTTTGACCACGGTAGTGAATGGGTCAGCACTATCAGGCTCTTCCGCTATCTCTGTTAAGACTACCATTGAGAGTTTCCATTCCCCTTCTACCTCTTCAGACTTCCAATTGATAATGGATTTAGGTCCATAAGATACTAGATAAGGGGCCACATCACTGGTGGTTTCCTTATTGTCTAAAAGGACACCCTGTCTTCCTTTAGACAAAATATCAGAGAAGGTTTCCCTGGCGAAGGACTCAAAAGAAATATTTTCCTTTCCTACTCTGTCTAGGAATCCTTTACGGGATTCAGGGAATCCTATTACCTCAGGAGGTTTTCTAAAAACAATACCAACAAGCCCTCCCAATGTCCTGCCTGATGCATTGTAATAAGAGGCTCGCATTTTATAGGCATCATATTCCTGGGAATCCTGATCAGATAGCAATGGCAGTATTGCGATGCCGGCTTTCTTCACAGCCCGCTCACCAGCCACGGCAATTTCACATTTCTCCCAAACATCCAAATTGGCTGTATATTCCTTATGCTTAGTTTCAACTGGCATGGTATTTCTCCTTTAGTGTCCTAACAATCTATTGGTCTTAATTTCAGGTTTGTACGCGGGGAATAGCCTATGTACTGGATACCCCACAGAGTCCAATAAGTGACTCATTGCTTTATGATCCTTTCGGTTCTTTTTCTCATGGGTGTATTTATTCATGTACCCAATTAATTTTTTACACTCAGGGTCTATTGTCAGGGTGACCTCTTTGCTTCCTGAATAAAGTTTTCCATTCACTGAATTTTCCCTATCCCTCACATTGGGGTTGGCCTCTGGTGCATCAATTTTCCATCCAAAAGATTCAATAATAGTGAAATCGGTTCTACCATATTCGGCTGAGGTCTTTCTAGCTTTTCCTGTAGCATCAGGAAAAACCGTAGTGATACGGCACTCTCCTTCTCTGGGGTGTCCTCTAGGGAATACTTGTTTCTCCCTTATTTTATCACACATGGCATAGGTATCAGCATTAGGCAATTCATACTCAGCGACTATATGCATGTGGTTACCAGACGTCCAAAAAACTACTGCGGACATAGGATCCACATTGAAGTCCATTCCTACTCCGTAATGCGTACCAGGATCAGGCAGCTTCCTTATGTTCCTTTGCCTATCAAAAGAGTAATAAACCCTCCCGCCTGTTAAGTTTACAAAATTCCCTTGCACCAGTGCCTCAACGGCTAAGGGATCAAAAGCTTTTTCCAGAGTCTCTGCATATGATTTATCTAATGCCAAATTGGCTCTGGTTGAGGCATGAATGACACCTAAATCATAATCATCCTTTCTTTCCCCCTCACATATATCATAGCCCCAGTTTAATTCTTCAGGAGTTCCAGTAAGTATCAACTCCCTCAGGCTGGCTTGTCTATCCCGTACCCTTGCTATCGACTCCTGCAAAACCTGTCCATCTTGGATAAAAGGTTCATCTATCCATGCCGCTCCAATGTTAGGACCTTTTAATGAGTTAGGTTCTTCCCCTGAAGCTACCCAGATGGTTCCTATTCTTCCTCTAAAGTTTATCGTAAATTGGTGTTCCGATTTATTGAATTTATATCGAAGGTCTCTATGGATTGTTTTCTTACCATCTAGCAGGTTTTGGATTGTAGGTATGATTGTCCTTTTCGCCATCTTGTATGTTGGGGATATGGCAAGATAAGGGGCTGGAGCATTATGCAATGTTACCGCTATTGCTCTTTTGGCCCCTGCTAGGGTTTTTCCCGCTCCAAAACCAGCTACCAAACCTTTAATAAAATTTTTCTGATTCCAAAAGGCTCTCTGGTGAGGGAACATGCCCCCTTTTATAATAGTTCCGTCAGGGGCTATTTCTGGATCTTCTTCTCGCCAAAACTTCATGCGATTTCCTTATTATTTAATGATTATGGTTCTCCCAGCGCCCCTACCATGCACAGGTACCAATGTGGCATCTGGTACCCTTATGGATTCTTGTGCAACCTTTTCTGGAATGTCTTTGTAATAATGTTTCGCATTCTCCTTAATCCATTCTACCTGTTCCCTATAGGTCAATTTTACATTGCCCTTAAACTGATTACGGATCCTTAAAGCAATCCCAGCAGACACGTCCCTAGACAGTGAAGGGCCTTTTTTGTTTCCATCAGAAAACATAATTCCTATCTCGGCAAAGGTTAAAAGGAATTTTATCTCCTCTATATTCATAGCCAGAACCACATTGGCCTCTGGAGATAAAAACTGAAGTCCTTTTTTACAATGAGGGCAGGGGAGGACTGTATCTAATAGGTGCCCACCTCTGAGTTCCAGAGGCACAATGTCTCCCAAAATAAAATAACCTCCACAGCGTATGCACCAGACTTCCTTTTCCAGAGTTTCTTCACTCCAAGTTCCTGTCGTCACTATTTCCAGCACATGGGGTGGCGTCCATTCCGTATAGGGGATTTCTTGTAATGTTGATGGGTCATCAAAGGTATCCACAAAGAGGTTTTCATCCTTGATCGGAGCAAAGTTGTCCATTTGAAATTTTAGGAGATCAGTTGTGGTTTCCAGAAGGTGGTACAGAAAGCTCCTACCCCTGGTATCGCTCCAGTCTATATCTTTTCCCTCTATCAGGGCTTTAGAGGTCTGGGATAATACTTGGAGCAATTGATTAGGAGCATCGGGCAATTTAGAGGAAGAATGCAACCAATCATGTAAAAAACCTATAAGGTCTTTTGCATTAGTGTTTGTGTCATCCTGATAATGCTGATAACGGGTGACCCTAATTGGAGGCAGGCGATGGCTTTTAGGTAAGTCGGTTGTTTTACCTGCTAAGTATTGCTCCAACCTATCTTTTAAATACATTTCAGACCCTTCAGGAAAACCTAAAGGCAAATATTTCACAAAAGTCTCCACCCTTTTAAGGGCCATTGTCCGTAAGTAATTAAAAGAGACCCTTCTGTTCCTGAGGTCCATATCCATTTCCTCAATCATCCGATTAAGGAATCCCTCCAGTGATTTTATTTGCCAAGGCTCACAATCTTGTAAAGGATCTGGAGTGGAATCAATCTCTGGCAGGACTTCACTCCCTTTTGGTATTTTCAATTGCTCCCGCATACTGGTTAAAATCATAGCGGAATCATGGGTAAGGTCTGCTATATGTGATCTGAAGTCCTCTAAGGGTTTGTCTCCACAGAGGCACTCAGCATTCAAATCTACCAAATTGGTTATAAGGGTATCCACTGTATCAGGTAGGTCACTAATGCCTAAGGGTGTATTGGGGCTATCTGCTTTCATACGCCAAACATTTTCAAATAGGTCCACAATCTGGGCCAGTTTCTCTGGCTCTGCTAGGTAGACTCTGATAATGTCTTGGAAAATGTACAGTAATCTGGACAATAGGGAATGGGTTGTTTCCTGGTTCATTTTTTCTCTCCTCTATTTTATTTTATTATAAGAATGCCTCATCTGGATCATACGCATCTTCCGTAGTCAATCCTACGTCGGTTGCCTTGGCCCAAGTATTCTTATCCCGTCTTTCAAGTATAGTTATATCCCGTACCCAGGTAGGAACAAACTTATCTGGAGCCAAACTTCTGGTGATTATTTTCTTTCTGAATAACGCTAAGGCCCTGTTTATCGCCAAATAATAATATGCATATTTTTTATGAGATTTGGACGCCTTCTCTTCCCAGTCATCCTCATAAGATGCCACAAAATCCTTTCCTGCCTTCATCCAGCGGTAATGGGTATTTTCAAATATGCCCAATAGGAAACAGGCGTCATGGACTGGAATAAAATGGCTCAGATAAAAACACATTACTCGGCATAACTCTGGGGAACATTCTGCGGGGGACCCTACGGGAAGGAAAAAGTTTTCTGCCTCTTCCAAAGTGGCTGTACGCATATACTCTCGGAATAGGGTATCTTCTAATGGTTTAGCACCTTTCGGCTTTTTGCTGATTTTTATCCGTTTCCCCTGTGGAGTCCTTTTTTGGTAGGTTTTTAATTTAATTCTTTTCGGTTCTGGAATACCTTTCCCTTCTTTCTTTTTCTGGGACTTCGGTTTTCTTTTAATTTTGATCATAGGCATCAGAAACAGCACCTCCTTTTGGAGGAAACTAACAAAGTCCACGTTGGAGTCGAATTTTTCTGGAATATATTATATTTAATTGGCATCCACATTCCTATTATAAAAGGCAAAGGTTTATTTTGATCAGTAAATGAAGAAAGGGAGGAAGCCGGACTGATTGAAAGCCCAAGGGAAACTTCCTCCCCTTTCTTCTGGTGATAAGACCTCTGGGTATCAGGCGTTTTAGGTCTTATCACCTACCCCCCAAATAATAGCCAGGAAACCATTATTTGGGTTCTCTCGAAAAGGTAAAGCGATTTGGGAAACCTTACCTTTTCTATACCACTCGAATAGGCTCGGTGTACCTATTCTAAGTGGCAGACCCTATCGTTAATTGAGGTTCTTTTGTGTTTGAAAGGATTTACCCTCTCCGTTTCATAGATCACCTCCTTTTTGCCTATTTAATTAAATAAATTCAGCACCTAAGTATATATCTCCTTTTCTGGCTTAATTTCCAAAATTATCCTTTTCTTTTTAGTCGCATACCTCATGGTAGCCCAGGTTCCTGACCTTTTCATTTCCTTCATGGTATTAGGAACTGCTATCAATGCTTCCGTTTGGTTCACTATTTCCTTATTCCTTTCTAGGAAATGCCTGGGTGGTTCTGAAACATCATAAGGAGCATAGGCCCTAAATTCAGTATTAATAGGAGGGTGCTGGTGTATTCTGAATCCTAAATGTTTTGCAATAGCCGCGGCATCTTCATCTGCCCCTATACAATCCCCATGGTGGAATACCCTAAATCCCATACCCCATAATTCCCTTAAAGTTTGCTTTAACAGAGTTAATTGCCTTGCAGTCATTCCTTTTCTGGATCCTGTAAATCCTACGTGCCTGTCTTGGAACATATCACTCTCCTACTTTCTGCTGGTTTTTTCTTCGTTTATTTAGTTTAGGAAATAAATCAAAAAGGACAATAATGTTCACCAAAGCCACATATGCCATCAGTGCTACAAATACTACCAAATTCTCAATCACCTTCTTCCTCTCCTGTTTTTATCAATATTCCGTCCATCCATGCCTCTATAGATTCCTCTATATCGGTTGGTTTTTCTAGGCAATGAGATATTCCAATAGCCTTTTGCATATCCTTTTTCAGGGACTCTGGTATAACTTCCTTGTTTTCTTTCTCGTCCTCTTCCATTTCCTTTTCCTCACAACTTTTCTATCTGATTCAATTTTTTCTTGGCATACATTACAGGATCCTTCACAGACCCATTGGCTATCCTCTTTAATGCTGCCGTGGCAAGTCCTAAAGACTTAAATGGCCTTTCATGCCTTTTCCTTTTTTCTAGGTACTTGGCTTCCTGCTCCTCTTGTCGTTTGGCAACCGTTTCTGGAGAATGCTGTTTACAGTAACCTCCCATAACAGCCTTTCTGGAACACCGATGCTGGCGATAAGTGCCGTAACCCCATACTAATTGCACACATTGGTCATTTCTACTCATATTAAAGCTCCTAACCATTTTAATATGGCAAAACAATTCTCCCCACTAGGCATTTGTCCTTTCTTCATCCTAGAAATTGTGGATTCGTTTACCCCCATCTGGACACAGGCATCTTTTATGGTAATCCCATCCACCAGTGCCTTTCTTTTAATATGGGCATATATGTTTTCCAAGTTTTCTTCCTCTGACAATGGTGGAAGACTTGGTATTGGTGTGTTATAGTTGTTATCCTGCTTGTTCATCTATCTACCCTCTATTGGGATGGCTGACTCACTTAGCATAGGCCCAGCGGTTATGACTACCGTTGAACGTATCCCCGCCTCAACCATCCTTTTTGACATGCAGTGTATGCACAAGATTCCACCTCCTTCTTCGTTTGGCGCAATCTTTTCCCAAACTTCATCTGGGACGACGGCTTCAACCCAATCCGGTCTGTTGTAGTTGTACCCGCAATCGTAGCAACTCAATACCATATCTATCATCCTCCAGTGCTGTTAGCCTGAAAACTGTTCTAAGACGCTATTGCAAAGTCTATTGATCTCTGGATCTTCTCCGTTAAGAGAGTAAACCTCTCTGATAACGTCAAGTAATTTTCGTATGATTTCCTGTTGGTCAGATATTTCACCTAAATACATCTGTTCTTTAACTTTATGCTCTGTTGGATGCCATGTTGTTGCTGTATCTTTCAGAAACTCATCCACTTGAATCTCTAAAGACTCCATGTGTTCTACTGCCCGACATTCGTCGAAGTCAGTCTCTGAATCAAACCTTGCTCTCTCCAAGTGTTCTTGCGCTTCCCTGAATGACCTAAGCAAAGAGACGGCTTTGTCCTCTGCTGGGTGCCATGTGGATATAGGCTCAAAATAACTTGTTCCTTCATCGCTATGGACTACTCTTGATAAACCGCAAGGGCATTTATCTGTCATTGGGTATCCTCCTGAGCTAATTTGTTAAGCACATATGACCCACCATGTTTACCACAAAAATATTTTCCATCTATTTTAAAAGATGCCGCTAGATCACAAGTTTCCTTGCCTTTGGGATTCCCTGGTCTGCCTCTGCCATGCCAAAATTTTCTAGTAGCAAGGGATAGCATGGCTCCACACTTAGGAAAAGACAATCTATCCGACTTTATCCTGATTACTTTTGTTGGAAGCTCCGACCCCTCTTGGCTTTCTTCCTCACCGTACAAAACCTTTTTCATTGTCTCATTACGGTCATGTATGTAATCCATCCAATCTTCTTCATCTTCTTCAAAGTCATTATCCATCTCTTCCTCCTTTTGGATTAAAATCCCTCATTGTTGGCGGCTGGGGCAGGATTCGAACCTGCATGGAACGGCTGGCACTTTTGATAGGGGAGCATAACCGCATTCCACTCCTATCTCCTGTCAATTCAGGTCTACCGATGACTAATGCCTTATAAGGGTATGTCGTCTTAACCCCCTTCACCACTGGCCGTATGCTCTACACCAGTTGCGTCTTCCAATTCCGCCACCCAGCCATAAAACCTAAAAAGCTTTGCCTCCTTCGGATTGCCTTTCTTCCCTCTTATGGTCACTCCGTACTTTATTATATGCCATTTTTTCTACAATGGTCCCGGATACGTCAAAACCCTTAGCACCCATATAATCCAAAAGGCGGATCAGTAGGTCCAAACATTCTACCTCTTCCGCACTTCTGTGCGGCAGATGATCATCTGGTAGTCCTTTCCTACTTCCTTCTAAAATCTCGGAAGCTTCGGAATGTATCAGGGCCAGTTTAGTGGCAAAGAAATAGGGTAAAGCTTCAGGACAAACTTTCTCAAAAAGGTCATAATCATCCCACCACCCTGCCTCTCTATTTATTCTGTGGACCTTTTTAGCCAAATCGGTTAAATTTTCAAATCCTGAGTATTGAGGATCCGAGTGGGCAATTTTAATTAATTCACTTAAATGCATACCGATATTGGATGCCATTTTATTTCTCCTATTAGCGTTTATCTTCTACTGATATCTATATCAGTGAGTCTTGGGTATTCACAGTATTTTGACTTAATTTTATGGAAAACTGTATATACATACAGTCTTTTTAACGCATCCTACTTCGATTTGAGCGGATATCATGCATATGCGTTATGTTATACGCTGATACTGTAAAAACCCGCTAGGATCTTAAATCCTAGTGACAGGATTGATTTCAAGTAAATGCAGACAGTCAGTGTCCTTATAACTGTATCAGGTCGATTTTTTCAGTATTTTATTAAAAATACCCGACAGAAAATCTCTAGCGGTTTTGTATGACAACCTGATGGGCTTCCGTTCCGTATCAATATAATATGACCATAGGATCCGGTTTCGGGCCATTGTCCGTAATGGAAGAAAAAGATTTCCAGAAGAGACAATGGAAAAATCTTTATAGTCTTTTATAAAAAACCAAGATCCTTTTATTGTCTTAGTAGGACCAGTTATGAATAAAGTCCAAGCAGGTCCCTCTAATACTGCTATCCTGTGATAAGTGCTATGCTCTCTTTTGATTATTCCACTTTCTTTGGAAATACCCCTACTACACAACATGGTGGCATTGATGGTGCCACCATCCTCTCCCGAAATGTGGAAGAAAGCTTCGCTTGCGGGTGAACAATACTCCTCCCACAATACCCCTTTTAAACATATTGACCAAGAATCCCAGGGATGGTTATGCATCACCCCCTCCCTATCATCCCCAGTAAACCGGTGGAGATAGATATTTGGAAGCCACGGACTTTTGTTCCGGGGAAATAAATGCCATCTGGTAAGGTACCCAGGTATCCAGAATTTGGGAATGGATAAATAAATAATAAACAGCACTAATAAAATATAAAATAAAGTCATTTTTATTTCTCCTTGAAATATTCCATTTGAAAGAATCATGGCCCTTCAAGACCATTTTAGCGTGTCTGCAATCCAAACTTTAAATTTGGTCCAACTAGATTGCTGAGGTTTTGGGACCGGGAATTCTGGTGGTATGAGTGGTCCATAAGAAATGGAAAACTTCTCCATGGATCTGTCTGCCTCCTCAATGGATGGATACCTACTGGAAATTGCCTGTGAAGCCCTTGCCGTGGCTTTGGTTGCCTCCTCAGTGGAAGTAATCAGTTTATGGAATGCTTTCAAAGGTGCCTCTTCATTAATAGGGAGTTCGGCTGCCTTCTCTAAAATAATTTCCCTCCTAAAAGGATTTTCCTTGAAAGCCTGTCCACATCCCTTTTTTGCAAGTTTGCGTCTCCTGTGTCGAATGGCTTTCTTTGATGGCTTTTTTAAAAGTTTTTTCATTATAGTTTCCTCCTTCTCTCCTCTTTAACAAAAGAGGATATTAATAAAACCAATTTATTAAAGATTAAACTTTCCTTACTCATAATCCTATAATCTGATTGGAGCACCTCTCTAGTGGTATACCTAAGTCCACACCCAGTACATTCTCTCCTCCTCCGAATAGTCCCTTCCTTTTTAGAAAGTCTGGTTTCCAAAACAGATGAAAGGGTGTGTTTACAGTATGGACATTGCATGTCCTTTCTCCTCAATCAAATAAAGTTTTTGGACGGGATAGCTCTTTCACATACTCAAACATCTCAATATCCCCCTGCCTTACGGTATTCATTTTTTTGTAATTCATTTTTTTCCTTAAAGAGATGATCGGGACATTATCTGTCCTCAGTTGGGTAATTATCCTAAGACACCCTAACTCCTTTGCGAGCTTTTCAGCCCTTTTTGTCAGAGTTGCCGCAATCCCTTGTCTTTTATAATCATCGGACACGGCAGTGTACTTTATTTGGAAATCCCCTTTAGTGATTAAAGAAGGTGGCTTGCCCTTTACCTTTCTGTGGTTCCACACAAGGAATCCCATCACTTCCCCAGTCTCAGAATATTCAATAATTACCCGATTGTCCTCAATGGCATTGGCTAAAAAAATTGTCTGGACATGCCCCAAAAAAAGCTTAGTAGAAGGCTGTTGGAGTATCTTCATAAGTATTTTAGCCAAGTCCCTTGCAGACATTTTAATGGGACGTTTTTTGAGTTTCATTGTTTTTATTTCCTCCATAGATCAAATTATCGAAATCCACAAAAATGGAAAGTAATTTTTTAAATGACCTCTCCAAAAAAGATATTGACTGGGTTTCAATACCATCATTGGAGATAGTCAACGTCAAAACCCTTTGACCTTCCTCCGGAGAGGATCCAACCAAATGGGAAGTGATGGTAGAAGTGAAGTCCTCTTCCTTATAATTAAGAAACTTTAAACTATTTCTCTCCAAAGCGGCGGACATCATATTAAAGAAATCCTCTCTGTTTAATTCCTCTCCACCGGAGAGGTATTCCTCAAAGTAAGAGAACAATAGACCCCCTTTAGCATGATAATCCAAATCACTAAAATGGAGATAATCGGTATCTCTGGGGAAATGGAGAACGAACATACTTGGAAGGTCCTCTTCCTCTAAAGGAAACTCCTTTGCCAATTCTTGTATTTTACCTTCCATGAGTGGACTACTATAAGAGGCCTTAGATACAGTCCTATGCAAAGTAAGAATTCCAGAACAGTCTATACCACCCAAGAAATAGCATCTCATGTGCTCTAGGAGCATTCCACAACTTGCCACAAATAGGTAATATTTTCTGGAACAGAAAGGGCATTTATATATTAATAATTCAGGATCCTTTATTGGCTCCAAAGTCTCAGACGAATCGGGAATACTGATAAATCTATCCCCATTATCAACTCTGTACCCTCTAAAAGTGGTTCTGGTAATCATCTTAATCTCCTTCTTTTTCTCAATATAGGTTTTTCCGTTAATGGTCTTTTTGCCAAAAGGCTATCACTGCTATCACTCTTTAAAAAATCAACAATAAAAGGACGTGGTTGGTAGGTAGGCTCTATAATAACTTTCCTTTCCTCTACCACTCGGGTATAGATAGACTGCATCAATTGGTATAGGTCTATTAAATATTCAGCCACATCGGAAGGAACGTCATAGACTTTACCTCCTATGTCTACCTTTTTCATTTCTTTTTTATCCATGCTGGCCCCATTCAAAATGTGATCCATATTTGTCTTTTACCACAGTAACCATGTCATCAAAATTTCCATACTCCAAGAATCTTTGATCTGCCACCCATATCTGTTTATTTTCTTGGATACTATGCATTGATAGTGTTTCCAATAAATCCAAAATGCCTTCTTCTGATAACCAAGAGGAAGGTTCATCCCAGACTTCCAAATTGGAACTGACTCCATATCTATCAAAAATCAAATTGGACAATCCAATACTACTGGAGAGTAGGAGTCTTTGCATTTCTCCTCCTGACCAAGACTCCCACGGAACAGGCTTTTTATTATAAGGACTCTGTACCATCACAGAAAATCCTTTGGAAACTGTTTTCGATTTGGTCTCTGTCTCCACATCAAAAGATAATCCCCATTTTTCCATTCCTAATTTACTCAAATAATTATTAGCCTCTATCTCAAACTGGGTCAGGAATTCAGATACTAAAAACAATCTCACTTCCCTAAAACCCTTTTCCCAGTATTTGGAATATTCCAAATCTCTTTCTAAGTGAGAAATTGCTCGGTCCATGACCGCACTACTTTTTTTCAGAATGTTCATTTCTTTTAGAGTGGTTTTTATTTCCTCTTTAAAAGGATTCTTTTGTTCTTGTACCTCCTGCAAATCATTAAGGGTTTCCTTTTTCTTTTTTTCTAGGTCCCTTAAGCGCCTATTGGCAGAATGGTAGTCAGACTTAATCCCATCAACCTCTCTTAAATGGTTATTGGTTTTTCTGTCCAAAATGGATAGTTTATTTTTTATTTTTTGAATTTTCTCTTCCAACTCCTCCCTCTCTACTAAAAGGGCAGGAACTGCCTTTGATGCCTTCTTCCATTTGTCTTTCAATTTCCTTAATCGGGAATTGTAGTGGTCTTTGTCTATAATTTGCATACAGGATCCACAACGGCTTTTCTTTCCAGAGGACTCAAATCTCCTAAACTCTGAATAATCTTCCTTAGCGGCATCTTTCTCTCCCAATGCCTGGCCTATCTTTTTATTAAGAATATCCAACCTATTAGTTTTTTTACCCAGTGTCCTATATTCCTCTCCTCTTATGCCAAGCAATTCCCTCCCCACATCATCTAAAGATTCCAAATGGTTTTGTAAGTGGGTTAAATCTTTTTTATTTTTTTTGATTTCCTTTTCCGTTGCACTTAATTCATCCTTTAAAACCCTAACTCTGGATTCTTTTGACTTGCCCCAATCTGCATGGAATTTCTGAGTCTTGCCTAAGGACTTTTTTAATTCTTCCTGCTTGCCTTTAATATAGGATAGATCCTCAGTCAGGTCTCTTTTGGTTTCCCTAGCCTCTGCATGGCTTGAGGAGGCTTTTTTACTTCTCAGTAACCAATCATCCAAGTTTAAAATATCAGTGAACAATTTTAATTTGGCTGCAGGCAGTAAATCAAAAAACTTTTGGTTTTTTTGTCCAAAGATTATTGAATACACAAAAGAATCAAAAGGGATTCGGATAGCCTCTAAAATCTCCTCCTGTGTGACCATTTTATCATCCAATAGTATTTTATTGGGCTCCATACTCCTATATATGTTTCTTTCTTTTCCCTCTTCATCCAAAAAAGTCAATGAACCATAAAAAGGCTTTTTTGCCTTCCAAGATTTAATATTGCCAGCTTTCATGCCCCTCAATGTTTTTCCATATAGAGTCCATGTCACTGTATCCCATAAACTGGATTTCCCTGCGGCATTGGAACCCATCCTGGGTTCGCTTTCATTCCTTCCAAACATAAAATAAAGTCCTGGCTTACTGGGAAACTTAAAGGTCCTTTCCTCAGAAAAAGATTTTATTCCTGCCATTTTTTGTTCTTTAAAAATCATAGTAAATCAATTCCATATTTTAATAAGTCCCTTCCAAGCCTCTCTTTACTAGAAAACTTCTCCAAGACAGACAATTCGGTTGATGATGAAATGGGGTTTTTTACTCTCCGCTCCTCCTTATGCTGAACCTCCCTTCTCTTTATTTCCTTAATTTCAATACCCTTTACCTTTATTTTTCTATAAGCCAATTCCTGAAGGACTTCCGATTTAATTTCTTTCCATACAGGAAAGTCGGATCTTGGTAATAGATATTTCACCTTAATATAATCCCCTTCTTTTGCTTCCAAATCCCCTAAACAATCCTTTAAATGTTCCAAAGACTTGATGGTAATGCTGATCTTTGAAGGGTATCCAGTAGAAGGAATCATTTTAACTTTATTTTTTTTGACATCCAAAAGCATAATTCTGGGATTGAATACATCTCCAAAATGAACAGCATAAGGAGTCCCCACATAAGTAATGCCTCCCACAGTCTGAGGAACATGAATATCCCCAGAGAATACCCTGCCTTTAAATCCTAAATCCCTAAAAAAATGTCTAGGGAATCCTTCTAGTTTCATTCCATTAGATGCAACGGCTCCGTCAACTGATTGATGGATAAAAATAGAATGAATTCCTGTATAGTCCAAATCCTTCCATTCGGTTATAGGATCTCTAGTATGAGGCAAAAAAAGTAAATCCTTGCCTTCTATTTCCAATATTAAAGGAGAGGACACAAAAGAAATGCCTTCCATTTTATCTAAAAATCGCATAAAAGGATTTTCTGGATCAATATAGTCGTGGTTGCCTTTTAATATAAAAATAGGAATTTTCTGGGCTAGACTAAAAAGTGTATCGGAGATTCTATTAACCAATTCTGAGGAATGCCTATCCTTATCATGGGTTAAATCTCCTAAAATAAAAAGATATTTGACTCCATGATCAACTACCTTCCTTTTAAGTCTATTCATAAAAGTCCACCTATACCTGTCGTCTTCCCTTAGGTTTAAATGGAGGTCTGTGGTTATCAATATCATTCTATTTTCCCTTTTTATACTTCCAAGAATACAATGCCATTAAGGTTGCGTCTGCCCTATCTATATCCTTTTTTCTGGAAAAGAAATGCCGATGGTCAGGAAACATTTTACATACCAAATCCCTAGCGGCATCTTTATCTTTGTTAAGAAGGGAAAAGGATTTTTTCCAAATCGCTGGAGTAGTCATAATATAAGGAATATTATTATAGGCTAATGCCATTTCCAACATCCCTGCTGCCTTGCCAAAACTAAACATGGAAGTCACCCCTTGGCGGGGCATAGCTCCTACTTGTTCCATCATCCCAAATTTAATCTCATACGTTCCAGAAATAGTGCCAAACAATTGTAGGAGTTTGCTGGCATCTAGTTGATTGCCTTTTCCGCTACTCTTTGCAATTATTGGAAAATCAAAAACATCAAATAAGTCTCCTTCTTCAGAAACAAGGGATACCGCTCCTTTTAATCCAGGATCCAATCCTAAGTATGCAGGAATTTTTATGAGTTGTTTTCTATCCATCAAGAATCCCTGAATGTTTCCCATAAGACTCCAATAAAAGTTTGTATAAATCCTCCTCTATTATTGTGTCTATTACTAAATGAACCCTGACAGACTTCCCATTGTTTACCGCTTGATGTGGTTTATGGATTTCTAAGTAATATAATTTTCCTGCCTCCATGTGGTGTTTTTGTTTTCCTCCTTCCATATCCCATGTGGTAAACCAAACCTTGTTATTAGTGACCAAAGGGATATGCAATCGAGCAATGCCCTTTTTAGCGAATTTAACCTCCTTGCCCATCTTATCCGTGTGTCTACCTAGCTCTCCTCCCCCAGGAGTTAAAAACATAAATCGAATCCTATCCTTTTTCCCTGGTATGCTATTGCATAGCCTTTGCACTAAAGGAAATTTTTTCATCAAAGGGGTGTCTTTGCATTTTGCATCCAATAGATTTTCATTTTCTTTTTTCCATTTTCTAGGCATAGAGGAGGGCTTTATAATGAATCTTTCATCCCCATATCCTCGCAGACTCAAAGCTGACCAAGAATTTCCTTTATTGTAATTACTCCAATGATTTGCTCCTTGCAATTCAGAAACCTGTTTAGCCAACTTCCGCGCATCTTTTTTAAAGGAGTCACTAATCGAAATTGGAAAACAATCCAATCTATCTGGATAAAAAGCCTCAGGCTCATTTAAGTTAAAGATCACATTGGGTCCTGCTTTTACAAAGACTCCTATAACATCTGCAAAGGCCGTCACCTTTGAAGTGGCATGGAAATACCCTCTAGTATTTAAAGGAGACAAAAGCTTATGACTATCCTCTCCTAAAGGAAGTTCCAATACCAAAGGGTTTTTCTGTTTAATGATTTCCCTCAAAAGGTGGATCCTCATTTTACAACTATCCCCTTTCATAGCAAAATAATCCAAACGGGTGTAAGGACCTATGATCTTTGCTACAGGGAATCCTGCAATATTTTGTATCAAGGTGGTTCTCCTATTCAAGGAGGATAGTTTGCCGAATGCCACCATTCTTTTATCCTTGTGCATAGTAAAGGATAAAGCAGGATCCATTCCGTTCAATTTATGCTTATTCATTTTCCTAAATGGATCTTTTAAAACCCTGCTCTCTTCCTCTCCACATATAGAAAGGATTTTTTTCATATTAGACTTTTTTAGGGGAATGATAACAGTCATTGGTATTTCCTCTTAGCAGGCATAAAGGAAGTCTCTATCTCTCTCCATTTTTTATGTACCAATTCCCTGGTCCTTTTGTGATTGGCAGGAGCCTTAACCCCAATTTCCTTTAAAAAATGGGCACAGGCTGTTTCATCATCCATTCCATAGTTAAATAAGATAGGGAATTCACACTGCCTATAAGGCAGTCCCACTTTATTTTTTTCATTCTTGGCAATTACCTGGATTCCAATATTCCTTTTCTGTTTTTTTATTGTTTGGTTGATTTTCTTCTTTTCGGCAAGCCAGACAATCTGTGCCGCATAAAAATCTAATGCTTTGCCTCCTGACCTTTTATGCTTTTTCCCAAACATAACTCCAATATTATCCCTGATTTGAGAAATGATCAGGAAAAAGACATTATGCCTTTCTAATCTATCCTCTAACCTCCTCAAAGCCTCCCCCACTTTCTTAGCCTTTGTTCCATAAGAACCATCATCAATCTTTCTTTTTCTTTCACCTTCATCGGAGATGGCATCTAAAGAATCCAAAATATAAACCGTAGGACCTTTGTCTTTTTTTCCTAAACAATTTTCCTCCAGATGGGAGTAAACTTCCTCTATAGTCCCTAAGGTAGTCAATGTGGCATCTTTAGGAAAACCCAGAGATCGGGCATAAGGGACATCAAAAGTTTCTCCACCACCCACAGTATAGAAGATTTTTCCATCAGGAAAAAGTTTTCTGAAATTGGCAGTAAGCTCAATGGCAATCAATGTTTTTCCTGTAGACTTATCTCCTACAAGATTAGCGAGTCTGCCTAAAGCCCAGCCTCCTCCTAAAATGCAATCCAACAAAGCACATCCCGAAGGAATATAAGTTATATCCACTTCGTCCTCAAAGTAGAAATTCTTAGGGGATACTTTCCTAAGACTTCCGGCTAATGCTCTTTTCTTCATTACTATCTCCTTCAGGCTGGGGTTTCCCCCAGCCAGATGACCATCACAAAAAACTCAATTTACCTTCTTTTCCTTTTTGCACTTCTTTTTGGCTTGGATCGGTCCTTTTTCGTAGAAGTGCGGCGACGGCGAGGCTTTTCTTCCTCATCCTCATCCTCATCCTCATCGTCATCCTCATCGTCATCGGAATCATCTTCCTCATCGTCATCGTCATCGTCATCGTCATCGGAATCATCGTCTTCCTCCTCTTCTCTCATTTTCCGAAGTTTGCTTGAGGATGATTTTTTAGAAGCTTTGCCCTTTTTAGACTTTTTGATTCCCAGTTCATCACAGATTTGATCTGCCAATTCCTCTTCCTCATCAAAATCTTCAGAGTCTATGTCCAAATCCTGTTCCTCTATTAGGGCTTCCAAAGCCTCAAAGTCCATTTCATGGATATCCTCCCAGGAAGGCTCAGATGCCCCTTTAGAGGATCTTTTGGCTGGTTTCCCACCACCCGAAAACACTTTGGCGATGTGATCATAATCATGGAAGACCAAACATTCTGGAAGGGGATTCTCTAAAAGGAATTCCTCAATCTCCTCCATTTTGTCATCATCATCTACCGCTGGGGAGGACTCCCTGTCTATCTCCAATCCCTGGTAACGGGTTTTTAATCCTTTGCCAGTTTTCTCGAAAAAGATATCATACCCCTCTTCCAGATCATCAATAGGAAGGACTTCCCCTGACCTTTTATCAGTCATAAGGACTGCAATGTCCCTATCAAAAGTCCAGGGCATTGGCCAGATTAAAGGGGTTTGTTCCCGTTTCTTGGCAGACTTATCAATAATAAAGCATAAAGGACGCTTTACGGGCTTCAGAGTATCTGCATACTCCACATCACCCTCTTTCTCTGCCCGTTGTCTTTCCTCTGCTATAGGATCGTCCTCACCCAACATAGCAGATAAAGAAAGAAAGGCAGATTCATCCGAACCAATGCCGTAATTCACAAAAGCATCATAGGCGAAATGTTCGGCATCTTCCCAGGATGGAGGAAGTATCCTTATATGGTTTTGCCCATCTGCTGGACGAAAGGTTTTGTATTTATCCGATATAAAAGAATCCCTATTGGATCCACTCTGCTGTGCTCTCTTTCTCACAGAGTCAGGACTCCTGTTATAGGAAAATTTCCCTTTCCCTTTGGAAGAGGATTTTTCTTTTTTCTTTTTTGTGTGCATTCTAGCCATTTTAATACTCCTTACTTTGATTAATAAAAATATTAAGAGGGCTTTATAGTCTCCCAAAGACTTTTAAACGATTAAAAAAGGAATACCGAAATCCAGTAAATAGAGAATAGGAATATGGCAGTAATCAATATCATTTTTAAAATCGTATAGATCACTTCCATCATCTCCATTACCGTCTCCCCCTTCCTATGCCCTTTCTGTCTACCGGGGGTCTTTGGTATTCATTAGATGAATCCTTGCTGTAATATTGGGCAATATACAATTCCGCAAGTTTGTTCACCATAAACCCCCGTTGTCTAAAAGACTCCTGCATAATCTCCCATTGGGAAGCTTCCATTTTAGCAGTCCTATAAACATCGTATGCCTTGACCACCCTGGAATCACTCCTGACCTCTGCCTTTATGGCATAGTCAGTTGGTGCTTTTTCTTTTGTTCCCTTTTTGGAATAAGCATCTTTCTTTTCCTGGTAAACCTCTGCCTCTACCCTTTCCAATTCATCTTTAGCCCTGTCCCTGGCGCTCTGGGCAAATACACATTCCTCTCCTATTTTTTGCATTGTAGGGGAATGCTCAATCAGTTCCTCATCCAATTCATTTTTATTTATTTTAAGAGTATCTGGAGCAGAGTCCAGGGTTAAGGATCTTTTCCGTAAAGGAACCTCCCTTTCTTTTTTCCTACTACTTACTTTTAATTTTCTTTTTAGCGCCATCTTTTCCCTCCTTTATAAATATCAAACTCATTATAACTATATCAAAAAATAACTCCTAAAACTTAAAGCAAAAGCCTGCCTAGTGCTAATATCAACGGAGCCAATTTATCACTTTCCTGAAAAGGAGTTTCAAACTCCTCTAAAATAGCCAAAAGTTTTTCAGTTCCTTTTCTAGGGTTTTTCAATAGGCAGGCGGCGGCATAATTTACCATGATGATACGGACAGACTCTGGATTTATTCCATCCTTAAAAGAATTAACAATGGAAATGGCATCGGAAAAATCAATCTTTTCCCAGGCTAGTTTTCTAACCAATTCTATTACCTCGGCATTCTCATAACCTGTTTTTAGCAAATCCCTAGCATCATCCGCAGTTTTGGCAGATTTACATAGAGATAGATAGGAAAGCGCCTGTCTAGGACATCCTTGTGAGGCCCGCACAATGATATCCAAAACACTATTGGGAGTTTCATACTCCTCTTCCTCGATAACTTCTTCCAAAAGGTCTCGAATCATTCCAGGAGGCACTTCATGCAAGGCGTAGTCATGGCAACGGGTACGGATGGTTTTAGGAACCTTAGAGACTTCCGTAGTGCAAAAGATCCAATAAAAGTTTTTAGGGGAATCCTCAATAGGTTTTAGTAGGGCTTGCCATGCCTGTTTTGATAAAGAATGGCATTCATCCAGTATGACCACACGGGCCTTGGATACCAGAGAATTGAATCCTTGATGGGACGTGAGATTCCTCACCCCTTCTACTCCAGAGGAAGTGGCAGCATCCACCTCTATCAATTCAGAAGGATGGCACCCCAACTCCGATGCAAGTATCCTAGCAATGGTAGTCTTTCCTACTCCAGAAGGTCCATGAAAAAGAAAAGCTGAAGGAATCTTTCCTGGACCTTCTTCCAATTTAGACTGCAAAGAGGCAATAACCTTTTCCTGTCCTAAAACCTCTTCAAAGGTCTCTGGTCTGTAATCTGTGGTTAGCATGTTTATCTCCTATTGTTATTCAAAGTCAGTGGATGAAACCACCAGTAAAGTTTTTTGGTCTGCCCAATTATCCCCCACTTCAAACTCAGCGATCAGTGGCACATTAATAAAGTCAAGGTCAGGGAAAACCATTATCTCTCCTATCAACAATACATCATCCTTATAGGTATCTGCATTTAAGTAAAAACCTATTTCATCATGGGTATTAAGTATTTGGGCAAAATCAGTTTCCGCATCAAGCCTATTCTGTGCATCAATGGTAATATCTGATGCCAACCCTTGGATACCAGTATTAATCACCTCATTATATTTGATAGGACCTTGACGGCGCCGACCTAATAATGATTCCACATATCCAAACTGGTGATAGTCCCTCAGTGTTTTATTTTGCCAATCTTTCAATCCTGGATGCTCTTCCCAAAACTCTCCTGCTAATTCAAAAGCCAGATCGGTTGTGCATTTCATATACCTTGCCAAAGAGGGAGGGGCTGCTCCATAAATTAACGGGAAAACCCATCCATTCTTTGCGGCATGTCTGGCTTGTTTTATTAAAAGTTTTTTATCCTCAATTTTGTATTCTTCATAGATTCTTTCCAGAAATCCTTTATCCTCTTCCATGAAACGATTTGCCCAGGTCTGGTGTACATCCATTCCCCCATTTAAAGACTCCACCAATTTTTCATCCCTAGATGCCATAGCCGCACAACGGAACTCAATAGCACCATAATCTCCTAAAACCATTTTCATCCCTTTCGGTGCCTTTATAACCTTCCTTATGTATTTATTTTTATGTTTAGGGTAGTTCTGGAGATTCGGATCGGAGCTACTTAGCCTCCCCGTAGTGGTAAATTTATCATTATAATTAGGATGAATTCTTCCATCGTCTGCGGTATAGGTATAAATAGCCTCTAGGTTGGTTCCTTTTCTGGAGTTTAATGACCTATACTCTATAATTAAATGAGGAGATTTATACTCATTTTCAGGGATGGATAGTAATGCCTTTTCATCCGTTGATTCCAACACCTCCTTCCTTTTCAAAACATCTCTAAAAAGGAAAGAAACATCTTGGGTGGATTCAGGATTAAAATCTGACTTCCCAGACATTCTTTTGAATTTTTTAAGCTCAGAGGTTTTGTCCAATTCTTTCTTGATTTCAGAGAGCCTCTTGGTAATCTTTTTATCCAATCTCTTGGTTTCTTTAAGATCAGGAACTAATCCTTTAATAGATAGGGAAGAAAGGGTACGACTAGTCCTTATATGATGTGGATAAACAAAGTCTAAAAGCCTCCTGTTTTCCTTTCTTAATAAAACCTTGCGCTGTTGTTCAAATAGCAAATAGGTCATTTTGGCATCGGCTCCATTATATAACAGTACCTCTTCCAAATCCTCTCCAATCATATTTGTTTTATCTAAAGGGAAAAAGGATTTCATTCTAATTCCAAAATACTGGAAAACTAAAGAGTCTAAATCCAATCCAGTTTTTCCTTTCTTCCTGGGACGCTGGTCTAGGCAATAGGCTTGGGACATGGTATCTTCCCATCGCACCTCATCTTGTCTCCTTTTTAGGTAGAGTGTGCCTATACCAAATACACTACCAGACCATTCCATTTCCATATTAGCATTATGGGCAATCTTATTTCCTGATTTAGACAAAAAGCTTTTAAACTTTTTCTTAACCTTCTCCCTTAGTTTAATTGGCCATCCTCTAGGGTGTAATAAAGGAAAAGAGTAAGTCTCCTCTCCATCAGATATGGAAGCTGTGAGTAGACAAGAATCAGAGAAGTAAGGGCGCAGTCGTTGAGTTTCATAATCAATTGCAAACTCCTCCTTTTCTGCAAATCTATCCAAAACCTTGCAGAATTTTTTATATCCTTTTTCTGAATAGTCAGACAAAACCTTAACGCCATCCAGCACCTGTTCCTTATCCTCAAAAAATGGAATAGGAATTTTTCTTTTGGACTCCCTTTTATGCTCCTTATGGATTTTTTTTAATTCTAATGTAAAAATATGCTCCTCAGGGGATTCTCTGTACCCTCCTCTTTTATCATGTATCCCAGAATCTACCAAAGAGTTTAACGAAGGTAAGCAATAATACCAGCAAGTATGCTTTCCAATCCTAATTGGAAATCTTTTGCCTCGCCAAATCATCAGATTGCTCTCACCAGAAAATCTTTTTAATGGAGTGCTACCCAACCCTATCACTGCCCAAGGCTTTCTTTTCTCTATGTCCTTTTCTATCCGAGAATGGCAACAATTTACCTCTACCTCAGTGGGGTCCCTGTCTGAGGGAGTAACACATTTTATTACATTGGAAAACCCTGCTGATCTTTTCATCTCCCTGGGCAAAGAATCGAACAGGTACTCCTGATCATCTAAACTCAGTGGATGTCCATTCATATCGGCGGAGATGGAAGGTGCTGGTCCTACAAAATAGAAAATAGGGTGTTTAGCACCTGCATCCTCCATTTTGGGATTTTCCATTTTTTTATTCCTGTCTAAGGGACAGGCTTTACACCCATACCCCCAAAGGTCCTCTAAAGGGATTTTTCTTAAATCCCTAACAGAGGCTTTTTTGGAAGCAATGGAATCCTGCTTAAAGAAAAAAGACATTATTTTGAATCCTTATTTTCTGGGAACACCACCTCTCGGGTAGCCAATAGGTGCAAATGATTTGCATCCGACTTAAACAAAAGGGCCTTTGGAGATATATCCCAAAAAGTATTATTTTTGAAAGCCCTTAAAGCCAATGAAGGAGTTACCATGAATTCAGTGGTTTTCATGGAAAGCTCCTCTTTCAGTATTATTTTTTCCCTTATCTCGCCTGCAACGGAAGAGGAACGAAGTTTTAATACCTTGCCTTGCAGGGAAAAGATAACTCCAGGTCCTATAGCTGTTTCATTTTTAAGGATAATGGAAGCCCTTTCCAAAGCCTTCACTATGATAGGAGAGACTGGAGTTTGAACCGCACTCCCTTTCCCTAAATTATGTTTTATCACATCCTCATAGGGCACTTCCTTCTCCACAAAAACAGTTTTGGATGCCATCAAGAAATCCTCTTTGGGAAAGGGTATTTTTGGAGAAATCACCCCCGCATAGTCACCATTCTTGGACAAAACCAGTTTCCCTTTTTCAAGATCCTTTTTCATTGAAAGGATTTGAAAACAGAATTTTTTTGAAAGAGTGAAGGAGTGTCTCTTTGCTTTTTTAAACACCTTGTCAGGAGCTTTGAAATGGTATTTGGAAATGGATACATTATCTGTGGAATACATAGTGTATTTTCCTTCCTTCTCCCTAATAAATGTTATCCCTGTGGTGCCTTGTGAAAGGTTTTGAGGAGTTCCATCATTGATGGAGACTAAACATTTCTCCAAACCCTTGAAAAAAGATCCAGTCAGAGAAAAGGATAGGGTCCTTTTATCTGGAGGGAAAGAATCTGATTCTAATATAAATTTTGATTTAGGAAGTAAACCTGTTTTAAATTGACTCCTTCCAGCTTTGATTTGGAAAATATCTGAATCTCCTGAAATCTCTACCTCCTTTACCGAGAGGGAATTTACTATCTTGTATAGGGAATCCCCCTCCACTCCTCCCTCTATCCCAGTTTTAAAAGGATACTGGATTACCATAACCCCATCATAGGCATATACCCTATTTTTGTTAAAGCAATAACAGACAGTGGTTTCTATAAAATTGTCCGTAGCAAGGGCAGGTTTTAAAGCCTGTAATACCCTTTTAAATTCATCCTTTTTAATTTTACTCATTAGTGCGTGCTCCCAGTTTTAAAATTATTAATAATATTACCTAAACTATCCATACTGTCTTTTTCCTTTTTCCACACCCAAATTGGTTCCACAAAAATATGTTTTTGTCCTGACTCATTCCTTTTATCTATACTGGTACTGGGTCTCGCAGAGAGGCGCAGTCCCAAACAACCCAAATAATGTGCATCTTTAAAAGTGGATATCCAATCATTCATTGGATCACAAATATCTGAGGACTTATAAGAAACTCCCAAATCGGCAATATTCAATGCCATTATTCCACCTGGCTTTAATGAATACCATATCCTCTCTACGGTCTCAAACAGATAGTCATTAAGCCACGTTTCTACTTTTCCATAACGGACCCAAGACTGTCCCTTATCCTTTTTGCTTCCATACCTTTCAGTTTCAAAATAAGGGGGAGAGGTAAAAGAAAAATCGAAAAACTCCTTGGGATAAGATCCATCCTCTGAAGGGGACAAATTAAAGGCAAACTCTCTTCCCTCCCCATATAAAGAGATTTGTTTTTTATACCCTTCATGTAATCGGAAATTAGGATCAAACCCCATGTACCTCTCCCCTTTTTCAGAAAAACAAAAGCCCGCCAATCTATCTCCCCACCCCATAGAGGTATCCAATACTTTCTTGGCTCCAAACAAATCATAAATAGTCTTTGCCGTGACTGGTCTAAATTGGGAAGCCACATACTGCCTCAAAGCCAAACAATTATGGAGAGAGGTACTGTCTACCTTATCTAATTTCATAGACCATAAAGCATTTAAACAGTACGCCAGTTTCTCCTTATCGTTCCATGCATCATAAGGAGATACAAATTTAAAAGTACCACATTTCATTCTATTGTCCCTGTGGTAGTAGTCAGACACTAAATTTGCTTTGGAGTTTGACTCTAGGTAATAATTGGAAAGTCCATACCTGTACTTTTTCCTTAAAAATATCCTGTCTGGAGCCTCCTTAACCAAACTCCTAGTATCTAAGGTCTTTATATAGGAAATGGCTCTATGCAAGTTCCTGGAATGGTCTCCTTTATCTGAGGAAGGCACTGGCAATTTATGCCTATTCACAACATCCACTATTGCCCTTTTAATTTCTTCCTTGGAAAAGCTTTGATTAATTTTACTCCAATGGTCCTTATCAATATGCAGAAACTTAGGAGAGGAAACTATGAATTCATCCAAAAACAATTTTTTATTTTTGATGAAGTTGGTTTGTATTAAAAGAGACATTCTATTAAATTCCTTATCTGTTTTGGATTCAAATCCCCAGGGTCCTTCACCCCTTTAGGTAGGGTACCTATACTTATATCTTTATGGAAAGGAAATAATTCCTGATAAATATCATCGCCTTTCTCCTCCATTCCTTTATCTAAAATAATCACCACCTTCTCAAAAAGTGGGAGCAATTCAGATAAGATATTCCTTTGTTTCTTTTCCATATTCATGTTAAAAAGTGCAACGGCCCTGGCTCCTAAATCTTTCCCATACCAATCAAGTTTTAATGCATCAAAAGGACCCTCAACTAAGAATAAAACTTTTCCTCCAGAGCATGCCAAATCAAAATTGTATACGGTCTCTTTTACAGATATGGAAGACTTTCCTTTCTCTAGGGATAGATACCTCAAGTCTGAATTGGTTATGCTCCTGGCAGTGTATGTCACTATACAGTTTTTATACCTAACAGGCATGATTATTCTATTCCTGAAATCCTCCTTAACCGTATAATAGAATCCATAATACTTAGCCAACTGAATTGGGTTCTTAAAACCCCTTTCATATTGGAGGTAGTGTAGATGATGGGTACAGGCTATATCCTTTTTCATTAACCTGAAATGCGGCGGAAGTAATATCGCCCTTGCGGACATGGGCTTCACTCTTTTTTTCTCCATTGATAGTTCCTCTATTATTGCTTCCAGAGAGTCCTCATCATGGACGTATGCCTTTTTTTCCTCTCCAAGTAGACTGACTGCCTGTCTATGTGAGATACCTAAAAGTTTTTGAAAAAGGAAAACTAAACTTTTGCCCCTATGCTTACTTGATCTCCAACAGCCCCACACTCCAGAAGATAATTTAATTCCTAAATGCTCAGACTTATCCGAAGGTCCACAAAAAGGACATTTAATATTGACGTTCCCCTTTGCGACATTGGGTCCAGATGCCACATATTTGATTCCATGTTCCTCTAATAGTGAAATTATATCTACCATAGGAAATCTTCCTGAGACATCCGCCCCTCAATTAAGCATTTGAATAAATCCTCACCCTCTGCAATAGATGCCAGAATTTTGGACTCAATAGAAATTGGATGATTTACCGCAAGGTCATAAATGAATGTCTTCCTTTTTTGGTTGGTTCTATGAATCCTTTTAATGCATTGCTTCCTTTCAAGGGGTGATACAGGACTTTCATAAAAAGTACAATAATTCCCTACTTGGAAATTCCCTCCTTTAGAGGCACTCTTCCAATTGGCCACTAATATCCTTTTCTCTGGATTATTTTTCCATTCTTTAATATTCTTGACGTTCCCCCCTTTCTTATTCCCTCCCCTTACCACTGAATAGGGTACTTTATTTTCCAAAAGGTTTTTCTCTATCAAATCACCACTAGGATTAAACTCATAAAAAACTATCATCTTCCTTTCTTCTGGCATTGCCAATATCAATTCCTGTAATGCGAGAATCTTTGGATTCTCCTTAAAGAAAATGTATTCCTTTTTATGGCTATCCACTATTAAGAACCCAGAGGATACTTGCCTCAATTTGTTAAATCTATTTTCCACTGCCTTCTTTTTCTTATCTTTCTTTCCTAAATAGGACATCCCCTCCAATGCCTTTTCATAGTATTCCCTATTCACTTCAGGCAAAGTATAGCGAATTACCTGCATTTTCTTTTCAGGAAGATCGGAGCACTCCCTATCCTCATACCTAAGGGATTTATTCTGTATCCTTTTATGCAATAAATTTTTACGCCGTTTTCTTATCTCCCATTTCCTATACCCGGAAGGAGTTATAGTCTCTTTAAAAAATGCCTTTCTTAGTACCCCCATTGTGGGTCCCAGAGTCTCTCCTCTGTCTATTAAATAAAACTGGGCCCATAAATCTGCGGGGTCTCTTCCAAAAGGTGTTCCAGTCAATAGATAGGCATACTTAAAATATGCCATTGCCTTATTCAGCATTTTAAAGGTAAGGGATTCTGGATTTTTTGTTTCATGGCATTCATCCAAGATGATCGCATCAAAATGGGACAAAACCTCTTCCATTTTCTTTTTATCAATGGTAAAAGTATTCTTATTCTTTTTAGGATTAAATTTTAAGGTGCACACCAAATGCATAAGACCTATGTAAGTCAAAAGGAAAAATTGAGCCTCCTCTGCCAATAGTTGTTTCCTCTCTTGGGTTGTTCCATACAATGGACAAGGAACCAGAGAAGAATGGATACCGATTTCTTCCTCCCAGCCCTCCACATTCACATCCGTAGGAACCAGAATCAGAGCCTTTTTAACTTGTTTTCTATTATACCTGTACCCTAGGATATCCAATGCTACCTTTGTTTTCCCTAATCCCATATCCAAGAAAAACAAAAAAGAAGGGAGACAGGCCCCTATGTAAAAACATGCCAATTGGTGTAAAAAAGGCTTAGTTTTTGAAATGTATTCTCCCTTCAGGGCCTTTATGTTTCCTGTTAATTCTTTTCTAGATACCTTTTTAATGAAGGAGTAGTCTTCCAATTCCTCAGACAAGAAAGCCTGTATGGCCTTTTTTGAAATAATCATATCAGTCCTCTCTCCTAAGGGAAGGTCTTTTTTCTATTTCTTTCCAATACTCCTCTCCGTCGGCTCCAGTTATGTGGACACTGTCTGAAATAAATTGTCCAAAAGGAATCCCCTGTGTAGTCAAAACAGTGCCAGAGTCCTCCTCATCCCTGTTTTTAGCAACAAAGAGTCTACACAATCCTAAACTCCTCTCCAAAGGAGTCTGACAGATGGAAACTACCATATCCGAAGTTGCCGCCTTAGAGTAGTCCTCTGCCATGTGTTTCATGGTCACCCATTTACTCTCTGAGGATTCTCTATTACTTTGGGAAGCGGTAACCCCTGCCAAATTCCTTTCTATCATCAAACCCCTTAAATTTCTAAAAACCTGTCCGGTCTCCACCCTGATATTTTTATAATCCAAATGCATTAAATCCGCATAGTCCACAATCAAAACGTCTGGAATGAATTTATATTCCCTTTCTATATTATCCAAATATGTTTCCAATTGTTTAATAGTCAAAGACCCAGTTGGGAATTGTTTAACCAAAAGTCTGTACCTGTTTAGCACAGAAGGCATCCTCCCCTGAATGAATGATGCCAATCCCTTATTCCTGAAAGTAGGTCGGGTAATTTTTGTAAATTCTATTCCATCAAAATTATTTGATTTATTTCTTTTTAAAATAGCAACTTTATTCCTTGCCTTTCTCCTTGAGATAGAAAATAGGGATTGGTAGTACCTAGTCATTATTTTTTCTTCTGACATTTCCAAAGAGATATGCAATACATTCTTCCTACGGAGTAGGCATTGCTTTCCTATATGAACCATAAACCACGTCTTTCCCCTAGAAGGAGGGGCCAAGATGGTTATAATCTCTTTAGGAGCAGGACCCAAACTGATCGAATCAAAGTAAGGGATTCCCATAGGGATAAAAGGCGATGATGTCCTTAAATGGTTAAGGACTTTAGAAGGACTCTCACTCAAAAACATTCCATGATCAAAGGAATGCAATTTCCCTGATTTAGTGGCAGACAGGATAATAGACTCTGCCTCCTCTACGTTCCCATCTTTTAAAAATTTTGCGGCTTCGGCGATCCCTTTAGTCAACCTCCTTTCTTTAAGAAAAACCGAAAGGGAGGAAAGAATGTATTCCTTATTAATGGAATCTTTTGTACTATATAGATTTTTAAAAACCTGCCTATACATTGAAGCTTGCCTTTGATCGGATCCATTTAGCACCTCCTCAAAAACGTCTGGAAGGTGCTCCCCTATTGGGGTATTAAATGTCTCAAAAAAATCTGCGGCCTCAAAAGCGATCTCCCTGAAAATGGATGAAGAATACATTCCTACCTCAACCGTGTTCTTAATAATGCTGGCTGAAGATGGATCAAAACAAAGCAAAGTCAAAAGGTTTTCTTGTAATACACCAGAAAAATTATTTTCCATTATTTCCCCTACTACTCAACTACAACTGGTCATTTGCATCCCTAAAAAAGGAAGAAAAGGATATTCCATATTTGGAGAGGTACCGAATTAACTCTTTTTCAGAAGGCTTATCTCCTCCCTTTTCTTCTAGGAAGACCTCACTCCATTCCCTTAGTTTATAATAAGGAAGGCGAGTCAACCTTCTGTTTAATAATATCAAATTTTTATTGTTAATTAATAATTCTTTTTTCTTTTCCCTGAATTCAGGCTCTTTTATTATCCTTAAAGCTGTTTTAATTCCTATCCCTTTAATGCCTGGCAATCCATTATGTCCACCGGTCATGGAAGTAACTTCATTCCACGAATGGGGGGTGATACCGAATTCCTCAAAAAAATCCTTGGCGGTGTAAAAACCTTTTTTAGTCCCCTTATATAAGGAAAATTTTAAGTGTATAAATAATTGATAGAGGTCAGAGTCATTGGACATTGCCACCACCTCTCCATAATCATGGCTTAAATGGGTATAGATGGCTATTAAATCATCTGCTTCCAATCCCTCCCTAACAGCATAGCAGGCACCAGACATCCTCAAATAATCCATACAAATCTTTTTTGATCTATTTATATGGTCTATGACCTCTGCCTCTTCCTCAGTGAGTTGGCTTTGTTCTTTGTGGTGTTTATAGTCTCCGCAGTCAGCATACCTATGGTACGGAGGAGAATCTAAGCAATAGACCACTTTGTCTGGACGGATTTCTTTTATTCCAGTGGCAGTTTGCATTATTATTCCAAATAATGCTCCAGTAGGTTTGCCTTTATAGGACAAATCAGAATAAGCATGAAGGCTTTTATGGAATAAACTACTAAAATCAATCAATAATAATTTTTTCATTCTTTTCCCTTGATACAAAAAAAATCCCAGTAGGTAGGAAAACCTACCCACTGGGGGTGCTTCGGCATACCGCAAACAGGAGAGAAATAGGTATGCCAGAAGTCTATAGGGCCCTATTTCATAAAGCCGTTCTCTTTCAGCAAAGATATAATCCGATGGACACGCTCAAACACCACAGACACTGTGGTGTCATTGACATCCAGTTTGGATTTCTTCAGAAGGGACCTGATTTTCTTTTCAGAGGCTTTTGGATTTTTACAGATGATTTCCATAACTTGTGAAGTGGCAGATGACTCCTCATCTTCACCATCTTCATCATCCTCTTCCTCAGCCTCCTCTTCCCCTTCAGAGGATGAAAGATAGGCAGTGTCAATGTCTGCAAACTTCACAGTTACGATGCCATCATCCCCCTCTACCTTAAGGGCTTTCTTGGAGACTTTAACCACCTCCCCCTCAGCTAAGGTTTCTTCATCTTCATCCAGGAGAACAACTTCCATGCCTTCTTCAATGTCAGAAGGATCAATTTCTTCCCCTTCTACCTCATCGGCATCATCCTCCTCGGAATCATCCTCCTCACCTTCTTCTACCTCATCGGCATCATCATCGTAAGAAGGTTCAGGCAAAAGGGCGGCTGTGTCAATGTCCTTTACCTTGACAGTTTTAACATCACCATCCTCACCTTCTACTTTGATAGACTTCTTGGAGATTTTAATCACCTCCCCCTCAGCCAGGACCTCTTCATCTTCATCCAGGAGGACAACTTCCATGCCAATTTCGATATCAGAAGGATCAATTTCTTCCCCTTCTACCTCATCGGCATCATCCTCCTCGGAATCATCTTCCTCATCGGAATCATCGGCATCGGCATCAGTTGGATGATATACCAGTACATGGTCAATGTCTGATTTCTCAGCCTCTACCTTATCCCCATCTTCATCTTCCAGGATGACCTTTTTCTTGGTCACTTTAAGGACCTTGCCAGTGGCCAATAGCTCGGAATCGGAATCGTAAAGCTCAACTTCCATGTCAACTTCAATATCAGAAGGATCAATTTCTTCCTCATCGGAATCATCTTCCTCATCGGAATCATCTTCCTCTTCCTCCTCACCTTCTTCCTCTTCCTCCTCGCCTTCTTCTTCCTCTTCCTCTTCCTCACCGGAAGAAAGGAGCTTTTTCTTCCATTCCTCAGGATCGAATTCAGCAAAAAGGACAGGTGATTTTTTGGAATTCACCAGGTCTACTGCGGCATTATGCCAAACCTGTGCGCCCTCTGACAATCGGTCCCAATCATCATCACCCAATTCAGCTATTTCCACTACCAGTCTTTTCAGATAGGCCTTCTCCGATTCTTTCTCGCCGCGAGGATCAGCACCGGTGACCTTCAGGATGGATTCTTCAATCACATTCCCAGGTTTTCCTTTTGCTTTCCCCTTCGCAGGTGCCTTTTTGGAAGACTTTTTGGCTGGAGCTTCTTTCTTGCCTTTGCTCTTTTTATTATCAGGTTTCTTTTTTGTGGCCGCTTTCTTCACAGGTGCCTTTTTACTACCAGCCTTACCCTTTTTTGTGGCCGCTTTCTTTTTGGCTTTTGTACTCATAATATTTCTCCGTTTGTTTCATTATAAAAAATAATCCCTCACTGATTGAATTAAATCAACCTGATCAGAATCATATCCTAACAATGCGCCTAAATGACGATTGTGTTCCGCTTTTCTCAGTCCTTGATTTTTCCAAGACTCCGTTATCTTTTCCAATAATTCCCTGGGTGCCTCTAAGAATAAACTTAAAACCGCCCTGACCTCTGGAGGAGCTTTCTCTAATAAGGAAAGCATTTCCCCCTCATTATGGGTCTTATGGATGCCTATAACATGAGAATCAGAAATATCCTCTTCCATGAAAATTTCAACACCAAACCTCTCGGTTTTTGTATTGGACAACTTATTAATATAATTAATCAAGGCCACTTTATATAGTGCCATAAACCATTTAGGATTATCTACCTTTCTGTACATTCCCTTCATTTTTAGGAATAGACAGTGGGCCTCCTGTAACAAATCCTCCCTGTCAAATATATTAGAATCCACCCGCCAAAAGTTTTTTGTTATATAATTAACAGCAAAACCCTCCAACGGACCCTCAAAGACAGGAATGTATTTTTGTTTCCTGTCAGTTAATTTTCTCCTTTTAAGTTTACCCACGAACAAGCCTCCTTCTCCTTGCCTTCGGGTTGGTTTTCTTTTTCTTAGTATCCACTTTTAAAGGGATCCTTTTCATAGGCCTATCATGTGAGGGCCTCCACCCCACAGGCATGATTCGCACTAATACTATCCCCGAAGGAGTTGGAGTGCGCCGCACTCTGATATTATATGGTTCATCTCCTTCTGGAATGGGATGGATCTTATGGTTTAGGTACCAAGATTTAGGATTCACTTGGCAGTTACCATTAGGCTCCAAAACCCCATAGGTGGTGTAAGGACCTCCAGGCATTTCATATAGCTCACTCCATTTTTTTGTATACTTTAACCAAACTCTTCCAACAACTTTACACTCCCTCATAAAGCTGTTCATATGTTTCCTTACCACATGCCTTGGAGGAGCCTTTAGTAGTGTATTACGCCTCATTCTTTTTCTCCTGTTTATTTTGAATGAAATGGAATATAAAACTTTAGGGCCTTAATGCGCCGGATCTTTTTAAATGTGCCAGTCTTTTCAAAAGTTTATCCAACTCCTTATACGCCGAATTCATCATTGTTGGGGGTTTTCTACTCCTATCAAAACGGCTCTTTTTGGAAGCAACCTCAAACAGGAGCTCCCTTGCTCTTTTTCCTGAAAGTTTCGTTCGGGTCAATGAAGCTTGGTCATCTGAAAGGGAAGCGGCAGCCTCTGAGGCACCTTTTTTCTTTTTCTCCTTTTTATGTTTTTTCAGAAGCTGGGTTTGGACGTCTTTGTCTTTGGAAGTCCTCACAATTCTATTTACCAGGCTCACTGTCACCGTTCCCTCTTCTAATCCCTTTTTCAAAGCGGGTGCAGCATCTATTAATGCAAGCCTAGTCCTTATTGTCGTTACAGACTTTCCGGTTGCCGCCATTAGCTCCTCTTCACTCATGCCCATTTCAGAGAGCCGTTTAAAGGCCACAGCCTCCTCTAAGGGAGTGAAAGGCTTTCCTTCATTGGCAATCAAGGTATGCATCATTGCTTCCACTTCGGAGGTATTGGGGCTATCTTCTATAGCAGGAATAGAAGTGAATCCTTTATGTCCCTCCTCTATAAGGGACAATACGGCCCTCAATCTCCTAGCCCCATCTACTAAGACCAATTGTTTTTTGGCATTCCTTCTGACATGGATAGGACGATAGACACCTCCTGTTTTTATAGAAGTTTTTATTTCCTCCATGTCCCCAAAATCTATTCTAGGATTCCAATTATCCTCCACTAAGATTTTCCTGGGATCAACATGGAGTAGTTCCTCTTTTTTTACTACCACACCCCTAGACTTGGCTTTGGCTTTGGGTTCAGCTTTGGCTTTGGGTTCAGCTTTGGCTTTGGGTTCAGCTTTGGCTTTGGGTTCAGCTTTGGCTTTTGCTGGAGCTTTGGCTTTTGCTGGAGCTTTGGCTTTGGGTTCCGAAATTTTCTTTTGCATTTTGTCTTCCATTTTTCCCTCCTTTAATTACACCATTTAATTACTTAATAATGCTATCATCATCAATTAAGGATTCATATTCATATAAAATATGCTTTAGAACCTTAAAAGGAACCACACAAGGCAGTTCCTTTTGTTTTTTCTTTGAGTTTTTCTCCACTACCCCCGACCTAGTGGCCTTTAAGTAATGTGATCTGGAATTCTCTTCCTCCCAAACCTCTATCCTTAAAACTTCCCTAGGATCCCCCTCATAAGGAATTTCCTCAGAAGAAAGGAGTCTTAATTTAAAATCAGGAAGGGGAACCTCTTCCTTTACTTCCTCAGGAGATAAAAAAGAGTCTACCTCTTTTATATCTATTCTCCAACCAGAAGAAGGGTCCTCCGTATCCTGTATCCTCATTCCCCCTTTTCTGTAATACTTTTCCAAATAAAAGCCATCTTCATCTTTTAATTGGATAATGACAACCCTTGAATTGTATCCTTTTACTCTTCCAACCAGTACCTCTCCTGTCTTCTCTCCGAAGCCAGAAACTAAGATATCAAAAGGATTTTTCAGAAAAATGGTCCTGTCAAAAGCTTCACGCCAAAGCTTTTTTCGTTTCATTATATTTCTCCTGTTTTAAAGAAACCTGAGGTCTAGGAAAATCTTTCTAGACCTCAAATAACCCACCGTGCTCTTCCCTTAAAGGGAATATGCTTACTTCCTTCGGATTTTAATTTTCTTTTTCTTGCCAGTAGCTCCCTCCTCTGAAGCTTCCTTGGCTTTCACTTTCTTTTTGGAAGTCTTTTTGGCCGGAGCCTCCTTCTTGGCTTTCTTCTTGGAAACCTTTTTATCGGTTTTCACTTTTTTGGATTTTGCAGTCTTGGTAGAGGCTTTAGCCTTTCCAGTTTTCTTTCCTGAAATTTTATCCAGGATGCATTGTGCAATGTTTTTCTGCCGGTCTGACTCCGAGGAGCTTCTGGTTATTTTTTGCAAATCCTTTTTCACTGTGAGGGCATCAGCGGAAGGTTTTACTTCCAGCCTTTCCAGCATTTTCAATTCCCTGCTATTCAAATCTAATTCATTTAATTTGGACATCACTTTCTCCTTTTTTTACATTGATGGTTGTGTCGGGCAAAAGTGCCCGCTATAGGCATTTCTTCCTCCTATAAAATGCCTATGGCTGGGACTCTCTATTTATATCTCCTTTTTTCCAATTTTTTCTCCAATTTTTTTCTCCTTAAAACCCTTTTATCCATGTTATCTATTTGGTTCTTTAATTCCTCTTCGGAATAGGCAATAACTGTCCATTTTATTTTTTTATTTCCAGATGGTTTTGCATACCAAATATAAGGGGCTGGATCATATCCTCCGTACATAGGAATAAATTCCTCATACACTTCCAGCCCTTTATACACTCCATGGAATATAGGGCCCATTTTTAAAGATATCCTATCCATATGGACTCCTCAATCGACGAATACCAAAATATCCTTCGCTCTGGTTATGGCAACATATTCCAAGTTGGATTCTTGCTCCAATTGCCATGGCTGTTTTGCATAAGGACTGGGGAGTCTTTTTGCTCTCTGGTATAGAAAAACCCTGTCCCATTCTCTCCCCTTAGATTTGTGAATAGTGGAAAGGAGGACGGCAGGAACCTCTCCTTCTGTATCCACAAAATACTTTTTAATCCAGTGTACCATTTCCTTGACTTGGTTCCCACCGGAATCAATAACCCCCCGGGCAATGGCCTCAATTGCTCCAGAAAGATCAGAAAGCTGATCCATTCTGTAATGTTTATTAGAGGTCACTGCCTTTTCCATTTCCTTATCAATGTACTCCCTGAAAAGGACCATCATATCTGGAATAGATTTGGCCTTTTTCCATTTAGAGATCACCTCAATCAATCCGCTGCCTATATCGGTCCCCTCTATTTTACAAGGGATGCCATTTGCTAAAAATGTGTAGGTAAGAGAGACAAGAGGTCCCGTATTCCGGCAGAGTATGGCATCCCCTTTACCAACACTCATGGTTTTATACCAAGGTTCCGTAGTCTTCCTTTCATCAATAGCCATTACCTTTCCTTCTGGGGCAGACTCATGGGCAATCAAATCTGGAACAATCTTATTGGCCTCCAAAACTACACTTTTGGGACAACGGTAAGTGGTGGTCAAAGGCAGTGATACGGATTCCATTTTCTTTGCTATCTTATCCATCGAGTCCGCATCGGCTCCTGTGAATCCATAGATAGCTTGCCTATCATCCCCAACAGCCACTAATCTTCCATTAGGGGAAAGCATAAGCAATGCCAATTCCCTTCTGGCATCGTTTGTATCCTGTGCCTCATCAATTAATACCCAATCCTTTTTAAATACCTTCATTCCATGGACTAAAGGTGCCAGGATCATATCGTCAAAATCAATCAGTTCCTTATCCCGATTGAATGATTCTTCCAAAACCTTCATGGAACATTTTATTATATCCTCCATTGTAATTCTTTGGGGATTGCTTATCCCATTTACATTAAACCGATCGACTAGCTCCTGCCAAATGGAAAACTCATGGATATCATATTTGTATCCAATTGCTTTTTGTTTCGCATGGGAGACAAGTTTTTTTATAACAAACCTTTCGGTAAAATATATGCTTTCCTCTGGGGAGGAAACTTCCTCATCCTGTTCGGCAAACTCTTTCGCTATTATCACGGTCTTGCCTGCGAACACTTTTGGACGCCTACCTCTAGCATTCCGGGATATTATTTTCATTCCAAAAGAATGGACTGTCCCTGTCTCAACCCCAGAAAAATCATGCCCCTCATTGCGCTTTTTGTCCAAACGGATTTGGAATTCTTCCGCAGCTTTTTTATTATATGCCATCAATGATACAGTCCCCAATCCATACTCCACAATAGGGGTTACCACTCCCTCAATCAGGGTATAAGTTTTTCCACAACCTGCTCTGGCCACTAAATTAAGGGACCCCGTTCCTGAGAGTACCCAATCACGGACGTTGGATTGTTGCTCTGATAGATTTGCCATTATCTTTCTCCTGTTATTAACAAAATTAACATCGGGATGATTCCCGGCAATGCCCTCTCCAGAGGAAAGGACATTAACTGGAATAATCCTCTACTCTACCACACTCTCAAAAGGAATCAGGATCCCCCTCTGGTTGGTAAGATAGGATATCTTAGCAGATACCGTAGCCCTATCCCATTCTTTGAAATGATTACCCACCTCTATAACCAGGAATTCCCTCTTCAACGGCTTTTTATGCTCCTTAAAGATATCCTTAAGGACCCGATAAATTCTTGCCGCATCCGAATTATCATCCTGATGAAAAAGCGACTGGGGATTCCTTTGGTCCAATCCCAAATACTGTGCTTTAGGTTTTCTGGCACCTGAAAGGGCCTTGCTGGAAGGCCCTTGCGTTTGGATCTCACTAAAACCCTCAGGAGCATACCACTTGGTCCCATTAAAGTCGGTGAGTAATGCCTCTGGATGATGTAACTCCAGCACCTTCGCCTCCGTCAGGGAGACTTTTTTCAGTTTCACTATTACTTCCAATACCTGTTTGTTCATTTTATTTCTCCTAATTTCCTTTCTTGTTTCCCTCGGCGCACCCTACGGATATCCCTTTTACTCATAGGGCGGTCTGGATTTTGAGAAGTCTCCGATCCTTCAAAAACCCTTTTCATTTTATTATTGCTTACTGAAACCACTACCACTTCCTCTCCAATAACGGAGTATTGGTATCGGGTCCTATTCATATTCATCCTTCTCTCCTATTTATACATTTTGGAATCAGAAACTCTATTAAAAGCTCCTGCAATTGGACACTCCGAAAAATGTCCAATAACTGCACCTCTCAATAATTTTTCTCCACTGATGGAATAATCAGACTCAGTGCCCGATAAACCTGTTCATCATCCAAATAAAGGTAAAGGCGTTTTTTGAATTGCTCAAAGACTGGATCCCTTCTGGCACACTCAAAGAAAAGGTCAAAACAAAATTTACGATTAAGGTTTGTAACCTTTTCTGATCCAGGAAACATTCCTAACTCATACTGGGTTGTTAATTCCATTAGAGTATTCAAATCCTTAAGCACCAGGGATTTTATTCCCTTTTGCAGGTGGAAAAAATCCTCCTCCTTTATGTCCAGGGAAAGGATATACTCCTCTTTCTTTTTTGTTTTATCGAAAAGCGTATCCAAATCCCTCAAGACCTGCTCCCTTAGGTCACACAATGCCAGATCAAGGGAATTACCTCGCCCAAGTACATACTCGGCATGGGATGGATTAAATCTCAGTCCAATATAATATTGGCCAGATTCGTTTCTGACTTTTGTCAAAGTAAACATAGTGGTCATTTATACACCTCCCTTATCTCTAATGGTCCAAACCACAAACGACGGAATATTTTTCTATTACTGGTACGGGAAACTGATTCCATTTCCCACCAAGTTGTATCCCATCCCCAATTTCCCCAACGCCAAAAAACGTAAAGGGTGTTTCCATTATCCAACGTCGTCTTTTTCATCAACTTCCTCCAGGTTTATAATGCTAAACAGGCCGATGGTTCTATTTATGGTACCCATGAAGGTAGAAGGTTAGTCTGTCATCAGAATTGATCTCCTCTGTACATCCCTCCTCCTTATCTGCTATATGGATTACAGATTCGGAAATAATAGATGCAACACCAAAAACAATCTCCTCTCCTTCAGAGTCCTCCGCTGATATAAGCATACCACTGGCTATGTCTTTAAAAGGGATGGCAGGTGGTTCTATAAAAGCCCCCTCTGTATTTAAACAAGGACAGGTAGCTGCCGCCCTTTCATCTTCCCATGAAGTACCGCAGTTCCTACACCTGATTTCCTCCTGTTTCTCTTCCTTAGGTTTATCAAAATCAATGCATTCAGCTACCTCATATCTAAGGGTTACATCAATCACATACCCCTCCTTTTCTGGGAATTTTTTGTCAAATAATTTTTTAACAAAGCGGGCTTGGACTTCGCTAGTTACCGAATGGGTTGCGGTTGCGAATAAATGCTTTCCGTCCAGTGCGACATTAATCTTATAATAATACATTGTCTTTCTCCTGTTTTTAAATTTCCTGAATGGATAGTTGATTAAGATAACATATCAAACCAGTCTTCGGTAGAAAGGCCATGCCTTTCTCCTATTTCTTCCCACCGAGCGCAACAATCATCCATCTTCGACTGATAATACTGGGCGGATTTAACACAAGCCATCCTCTGTGCTTCTGCCTTAGAATCGGTCTCTGTATCTTTAAAATATTGAGACCCTTTAAATACAGCCCAAGTTCCATTCCTTGTTTTCTTCACTCGGTATTTTAATCTAATGGTCATCTACCTTCTCCTGTTTATAGTGTGTTTTCAACAAAGCAAATTGATCCGGGATTGTTCCACTCCCAATACCCTTTATGCTCCTTTGCAAATTGCTCCAAAGCTTCACAGATCCATGGCAGTTCCCCACGGAACTCCCCATAGTAGTCTGCAAAGTAAAAACCGTTACCATCCTCCAAATCAATTACCAGCCTTGCTTGGCTATCAATAATGTATTTTGGAAAAACTTCCTTGCCATTAACTGGATCAATTGCTTTTGGCAATTTCTCAGCCAATGCCCTTACCCTGTCCCTTCTATATACAAGGTTAACGGTATCTTTCGCGTCCTCTAGATCAGGGGTAAAGTAATCTGCCTTCGCCTCCCACCTGCCATCTATGTAAAACTGGACAACATATTCTTGCCATTCTGAATCATAATAGATTTTTGCTTTCTTGTTTCCATCCTCTATCGTGATTTTTAATCGCTTAGTCATGTACCTTCTCCTGTTTAAGTGTATAAATTTATTTCCGGATAACTGCATCCGTGATTGGACACTCCGAAGAGTATCCAATGGCTGAGACAGTTTTAATAATCACCTACCCACATTTCCTCTTCATCATCC
>Ga0224501_10000148_pt1 | contig 69936 bp, 51 predicted proteins | sample SF_Oct11_sed_USG_4_FD_169105 | JGI IMG/M metagenome (GOLD analysis project Ga0224501, IMG submission 169105) | Sediment microbial communities from San Francisco Bay, California, United States - SF_Oct11_sed_USGS_8_1 | ecosystem: Environmental > Aquatic > Marine > Sediment | place: USA...
TTCCCTCCCACGAAGGTCGTGGGGGATCCAAGCGCTCTCTTGCGGGATCCCGGATTTCTGCAGTCCGTCGCGAGAGTCATCTCGGTGCGCCGACTCTTGATCGCGGGGTACGAGGCCAAGTTACCGGAAATCGACGACCTGCGCGCACTGACCGGAGCGCAGGCCGGTACGAGCGCTACCGACTCGATCCCCTGATCCGGTCCGCGGCGGCCGCGAGTCCCACCCGCCGAAACCCCTGCCCCTCCACCCCGTAGTTTTCTCTGGCCCGCCCGGGCGGGGGCAGTCTATCTTGGGCACCCCATCGGGAACCCGAGAGAGGCCTCGCGTCCGGCATCCCAGAGACTTCGGAGTCCGTCCATGCGCTATCGCACCCGCACCACCCTGTCCACCCTGGCGCTCCTGGCGGGAGTAGCACTCCCCGCCCTGGCCCAGGACTCGTCCCCCGACCCCGACCGGGGCCTTCCCCTGGAGCCGGCTCGATGGGCCCGCTTCACGACCAGCGAGGGGACCTGGATCTCCCTGGACGTGAGCCCCGACGGCTCCACCATCGTCTTCGACCTCCTGGGGGATCTCTACACCATCCCCGCCGCTGGAGGCACGGCGACGCGCATCACCCAGGGGATGGCCCACGACATGCAGCCCCGCTTCTCCCCCGACGGGGCGCGCGTGGTGTTCGTGTCCGACCGGAGTGGCGACGAGAACATCTGGGTCCTCCCGGCGGCGGGAGGAGAGCCCAGGCAAATCTCGAAGGGGATCGGGAGTGCCTTCCTCTCTCCGGAGTGGACTCCCGACGGGAGCTACATCGTGGTGTCCCGCTCGCAGCTCCTCACCGGGCTGGAGAAGCTCTGGCTCTACCACGTCGACGGTGGCACGGGGCTCGAGATGGTGGGGGGGTCGGGCGCCCAACGGATGATGGGCGCCGCCTTCGGGCCGGAGCCGCGGTACGTGTACTACGCCCAGCGGATGGGCGCGTGGAGCTACAACGCGGTCTTCCCGCAATTCCAGCTCCGCCTCTACGACCGTGAGACCGGCACGCAGACGCCCATCAGCGCACGGTACGGCTCGGCCTTCCGCCCGGCGGTCTCGCCCGACGGGAAGTGGCTCGCCTACGGGACCCGCCACGACGCCGACACGGGGATCCGACTGCGTGACCTCGCCTCGGGCGAGGAACGGTGGCTGGCCTACCCGGTACAGCGCGACGACCAGGAATCCGTCGCCAACATGGACGTCCTTCCCGGATATTCCTTCACGCCCGCGTCCGACGCCGTTGTGATGTCGTACGGCGGCGGAATCTGGAGCGTGCCGCTGGACGGCTCCGATCCCACGGAGATCCCGTTCACGGTGGAAGCCGAGGTGGCGGTGGGCCCCGAGGTCTCCTTCGAGTATCCCATCGAGGATACGCCGACGTTCACCGTGAAGCAGATCCGTGACGCGGTCCCCTCCCCCGACGGGAGCATGGTGGCGTTCTCGGCGCTGGACCGCATCTACGTGGCGTCCGCCACCGGCGGAGACCCCCGGCGTCTCACCAACCAGGAAGTGGGCGAGTACCAGCCCGTCTGGTCTCCCGACGGCGCCGCCGTCGCCTTCGTCACGTGGGACGACGCCACGGGCCAGGGCCACGTCATGCGTGCCCCGGCACGAGGCGGCTCGGCGCGGCCGGTCACCCGGGCGTCGGCGTACTATCAGCAGCTCGCATGGTCTCCCGACGGCGCCCGTATCGTCGCCATGCGCTCCTCGGCGCGGAATCTGGAGGAAGCCATCGACCCCTTCGTCTTCTCCGGCCTCGACGCCGAGTTCGTGTGGTTCCCCGCGGCCGGAGGCGACGCCACGGTGATCGGGCCGGTGAACGGGCGCTCGCGCCCCCACTTCACGCAGGACGCCGAGCGGATCTACTACTACGGCAGGGCGCCCGGAGTGGCGCCCCCCGGGGCCCCCAGCGAGGGACCGCCCACGGTGGCGCTCATGTCCGCGCGCTGGGACGACACGGACCCGAAGCAGCACCTGCGGGTCACGGCGCGCTTCCCCATCGAGGCCGGCGGATGGTCGGTATCCGAGAACTCGGACATCATCCTCCCGAAGAGCGTGGAGGAGTTGGACGAGGAGGCGCGGGAGCCGCGGGTCCCCGAGATGTCGGCGGGCCTGATCATGATGGCTCCCCGGGGCGATCTCGCCCTGGCCCACTTCGGACGGGACGTCTATGCCGTCACCGTCCCGAGAACGGGGGTCAACGCCCCCGTGGTGATGGTATCGAAGCCCGATTCCGCGGCCGTTCCGGTGTGGAAGCTCAGCGACATCGGCGGTGAGTTCCCCACCTGGGGCGGCGACGGCCGGACCGTCCACTGGTCCATCGGGAACGCCTTCGTCACGTACGACATGGACGCGGCCCGGGGGAACGACGACTACCGGCCGGAGGAGCGGCGCATCGCCGTGTCCGCCACGCGCGACGTCCCCCAGGGGACGGTGGTGCTGCGAGGCGCCCGGGTGGTGACCATGCGCGGCGACGAGGTCATCGAGAACGCCGACGTGGTGGTCACCAACAACCGCATCACCCGGGTCGGGGCGGGAGGCGGAGAGGTCCCGCAGGGCGCTCGCGTCCTGGACGTGACCGGCAAGACCATCGTCCCGGGATTCGTGGATACCCACGCCCACATGTGGAACCTCTGGGGACTCCACTGGCAGCGCCCGTGGATCTACCTGGCCAACCTGGCCTACGGGGTGACCACCACACGCGATCCGCAGACCAGCACCACGGACGTCCTCACGTACGAGGACCGGGTGCGGGCCGGGCAGATGCCCGGGCCCCGCGTGTACTCCACCGGGCCGGGGGTCTTCTTCACGGACGGGATCCGGAGCCTGGACCACGCACGCACCGTCCTGCGCCGCTACAGCGAGTACTACGACACCAAGACCTTCAAGATGTACATGTCCGGGAACCGCCGTCAGCGCCAGTGGCTCATCATGGCGTCGCGTGAGCTCGGACTCATGCCCACGACGGAGGGCGGGCTCGACTATCGCCTCAACATGACCCACGCCATGGACGGATATCCGGGGGTGGAGCACACCATGCCCATCGTCCCCGCGTACGATGACGTGGTGGAGCTGTTCAAGACGTCGGGCACCACCAACACCCCGACCCTCCTCGTGACGTACGGAGGTCCGTGGGCGGAGAACTACTTCTACACCCACGAGAACGTGGTGGGCGACGAGAAGCTCAACCACTTCACGCCCAAGGAGGAGATCGACTACAAGGCGCGCCGTCTCCAGACCACGGGCCCTGGACCGGGCGGATGGTTCATGGAGGAGGAGTACGCCTTCCGGCGGCACTCGGCGTGGCTCAAGGATCTGGTCGAGGAGGGAGGGAGCGTGGGCGTGGGAAGCCATGGCCAGCTCCAGGGACTGGGGTACCACTGGGAGATGTGGGCGCTCCAGAGCGGCGGGATGAGCAACCACGACGTCCTGCGCGTGGCCACCATCCTCGGCGCCGACGCCATCGGTCTGGGTGGTGACCTGGGCTCCATCGAGGCCGGGAAGTTGGCCGATCTGGTGATCCTGGACGCGAACCCCCTGGACGACATCCGCAACAGCAACACCGTCCATCAGGTCATGATGAACGGCAGACTCTACGACGGCGACACGCTGGACGAGGTGTGGCCACGACAACGGGCGGCGCCGGACGAACCCTGGCGGCACACCGCTCCCAACACCAAAGCCGGCATCCCCGGAGGTGCACGATGAACGCGCATATCGGAATCGTCGGCCGGACGGCCCTGGTGGCGGCCGCCCTGGCGGTGCTGGCCGCGCCCCTGACGGCCCAGATGCCCAACGGAGGCCGGGGCGGCCCCAACGCCCGGCCACTCCCGCTGAACGCGGCCCGCAAGGCGACGTTCACCGCCACCGAAGGGACGTGGATCTCGCTGGACGTGAGCCCCGACGGGGAGACCATCGTCTTCGACCTCCTCGGCGACCTGTACACCATGCCCATCACCGGCGGGAAGGCCACTCGCCTCACCGACGGGATGGCCTACGACGCCCAGCCCCGCTTCAGCCCCGACGGGAAGCGGGTGGCGTTCGTGTCCGACCGGAGCGGCGGCGACAACCTGTGGACCATGGCGTTGGATCTCACCGACACCACGCAGATCACCAGGGGGAACACCTCGCTCTACGTGTCCCCGGAGTGGACGCCCGACGGCGAGTACATCGTGGTGAGCCGCACCGGAGGGTTGGGTGGCGCGGCCAAGCTCCAGATGTACCACACGGAGAGCCGGGCGCCCCTCGCCCTCATCCGCGCGCCCGCCCAGCTCAAGACGTTGGGCGCCGCCATGAGCCCCGACGGCCGCCACATCTGGTACGCCGGCCGCTTCGGCGACTGGCAGTACAACGCGCGCTTCCCGCAGTACCAGCTGTACCGGTACGACCGGGAGCAGGGGACTTCCACCCTCATGACCCGCCGGTACGGGTCGGGATTCCGGCCGGCCGTCTCGCCGGACGGGCGTTGGCTCGTGTACGGGAGCCGCGAGAACACGGAGACGGGGCTGCGCAGGCGTGACCTGCAGACCGGCGAAGAGGAGTGGCTCGCCTACCCCATCCAGCGGGACGAGATGGAGTCACGAGCCCCGCTGGACGTCCTCCCCGGATACGCGTTCACCCCGGATTCCCGGTCGGTGGTCATCTCGTACGGGGGGAAGATCTGGCGTGTCCCGGTGGACGGGAGCGCGGCCACGGAGATCCCCTTCGAGGCCGAGGTCGAGGTGGGCGTGGGTCCGGAGGTGAAGTTCGCCTACCAGATCGACACCACGGCGGCGGTCACGGCGCGTCAGATCCGGAGCCCGGTGGCTTCGCCCGACGGGCGGCGCATCGCCTTCACGGCCTTCGACCGCCTCTGGGTCAAGGACATGCCCGACGGCACACCCCGCAGGCTCACCGACGCCGACGTGGGTGAGTTCCACCCGAAGTGGTCGCCCGACGGCGCCTGGGTGGGGTACGTCACCTGGGACGACGAGGCCGGCGGACAGATCATGAAGGTGAGGGCCGACGGGGGAGCCGCCCCGGTCCAGCTCACCCGCACCGCCGCCCTGTACTACAACGTGGCGTGGGCTCCCGACGGGACGCGGCTGGTGGCGTCCCGCGGGGCCGCGCGCGAGCTCAAGGAAGCGGCGGGATTCTTCTTCGGGCCCATGGGTGGAACCTTCGTCTGGGTTCCCGCTGCGGGAGGCGAGGCGACGGTGATCTCGCCCACGGGCACCCGCGACGTGGCCCACTTCCGCAACGACCAGCCGGAGCGCATCTACGCGTACAGCCCCAGGGAAGGACTCGTCTCCTTCCGCTGGGACGGCACCGACGTGCAGCGGCACCTCCAGGTTCGGGGGATGCCGACTCCGGGCGCCGGAACGCCCCACCCCGAGGAGTTCGAGTTCCTCCCCGGGCGGGTGTTCCCCGTGGCGAAGACGGAGACGGGGGTCACGTCCGGACCGGGCGTCCTCGACGCCGACCCCGCGGCCGAGCCGCCGGGGGCCCCACCCGCGGGGCTGGTGATGATCTCCCCGGCGGGTGACCGCGCGCTGGCCCAGCTGGGGATGGACGTCTATACGGTGGACCTCCCCTTGGTGGGAGGCCCCACCCCGACGGTCATGGTCGGGCAGCCGGGAGCCGCGCCGGTACCGGTGCGCAAGCTCACGGAGGTGGGCGCGGAATTCCCCTCGTGGAGCGCCGACGGATCCGTGATCCACTGGGCGCTGGGGAACGTCCTCTTCACGTACGACCTGGCCTCCCTGGAAGCCCAGGAGGACAGCATCGAGGCACAGGCCCACGAGATGGCGCTGCTGAGGGTACGCGCCCTGGCGGTGATGGACTCCCTGAAGACGAGCCGGGCGAAGGCGGACTCCCTGAAGAAGGCCGACGCGGAAGTCCCGGACACGCTGTCCCGCCGCATCACCCGCCTGGCCGCCGACTCGGTGCAGACCGCGGCGGACTCCCTCCTGGCCAAGGCCGACTCCATCCGCGCGGCGGCGGCGGCCATTCGGGCCCGTGCCGACTCGGTGCGGGAAGGGAACGAAGAGCTCCTGGCCGACACCGCGAAGACGTACAGGCCGCGGGAGAGGAAGATCGAGGTCACCCTCCCCCGCGACGTACCGACCGGGACGGTCGTACTCCGCGGCGGGCGGGCGGTGACGATGAAGGGAGACGAGATCGTCGAGAACGCAGACGTGGTGGTCACGAACAACCGCATCGTCGCGGTGGGCGCGCGGGACTCGGTGGAGGTTCCCGAGGGGGCACGCGTCATCGACGTATCCGGGAAGACGCTCATCCCCGGGTTCGTGGACACGCACTACCACGCCCAGTGGCTCATCCCGGAGATCCACCCCGAACAGGCGTGGCAGTATCTCACCACGCTGGCGTACGGGGTGACCACCACCCGCGATCCCCAGACCGCCACCACCGACGTCCTCAGTTACGGCGACCGCGTGGAAACCGGCGGGATGGTGGGCCCACGCATCTACTCCACCGGACCCGGCGTCTTCCTGGGGGAGAACATCCGCGACGCCGACCACGCCAAGCAGGTCCTGGAGCGGTACGCGAAGTACTTCGACACCAAGACGCTGAAGATGTACATGACGGGGAACCGGCAGCAGCGTCAGTGGATCATCCAGGCGGCGCGTGAGGCGAAGATCATGCCCACCACGGAAGGCGGGCTGGACTTCAAGCTGGAGCTCACCCACGCCATGGACGGGTACCCGGGGATCGAGCACTCCCTCCCCATCGCGCCCATCTACAGCGACGTGGTGGAGCTCTTCAAGGCATCGCAGACCACCAACAGCCCCACGCTCCTGGTGTCGTACGGCGGACCTTTCGGTGAGAACTTCTTCTACGCCACGGAGAACGTCCACGACGACGCGAAGCTGCGCCACTTCTCGCCCGAGGAGAGCCTCGACGCACGGGCGCGGCGCCGCGGGCCGGGCGCCGGCGGCAGCCCGGGACAGTCCGGTTGGTTCCTCGAAGAGGAGTACGTGTTCCAGCGTCACGCGGAATTCGTGAAGGCCATGGTGGAAGACAGCGCGCGCGTGGCGGTGGGGAGCCACGGCCAGCTCCAGGGACTCGGATACCACTGGGAGGTATGGGCCATGGGAAGCGGGGGCGCGTCCAACCACGACGTGCTCCGCATGGCCACCGTCCTGGGCGCGGAAGCCATCGGGTTCGGGAAGGAGATCGGGACGCTGGAGGCCGGGAAGTTCGCCGACATCCTCATCCTCGACGACGACCCGCTCACCGATCTGAGGAACACGTTGAGCATCCGCTACGTGATGAAGAACGGGCGGATCTACGAAGGCGACACCCTCGACGAGGTATGGCCGCGTGAGCGGTCCCTCCCGGCCCAGCCCTGGCATTCCTTCGGGCCGGACGGGGTGCGGGCGGGAGTGCGCTGAAGGTAGCGCGACGCACTCACCCGGGTGAACGAGAAGGGGGGTGGGCCCTGCGGCCCACCCCCCTTCCTCATGCGTTCCGGATCTCCTCCAGCCCCGTCACTCCCCATCCATGGTGACCGTGCCCTTGCTCCCATCCACCCGCACCCTCACCCCGTCCTGGAGCGCCGCCATGGCCCCCCGCACCGCCATCACGGCGGGGATCCGCACCTCACGGGCCGTCACCGCGCCGTGGGAGAGCGGGCCGCCGCTCTCCGTCACCACGGCGGCCGCCGAGTAGAAGAGCGGCGTCCAGGCCGGATTGGTGGTGCGCGCCACCAGCACGCTCCCGGGGGTGAAGCGCGCGAAGTCGTCCGCGGAGTGCACCAGGCAGACGGGTCCCGCGGCCACGCCGGGCGCGCCGGGAAGGCCCGTGAGCCGTCCCTCGTGGTCCGCCACCTCGTTCTCCTCTCCCCAACGGAAGGCGGGCTCACCCACCTGCCGGCGGCGGTGGTCCTCCCGCGCCGCGCGGGCCTCCCGGGCAGCGTCCTCCGCGGTGATCCGCCGCTCCACCACCCCCTCCAGCGTGGCCCGGCGCAAGAAGAACACGTCTTCGGGCTCGTCCAGCGCACTCGCGCCCACCAGACGCCTCCCCATCTCCACCAGGGCCGCCCGAAAAGGTGGCGTGAGCCGGGTGGTCTGGTAGTGCTCCAGGTCGTCGAGGGCGGTGTACGTGCGCGCCAGCCGGATGATTTCTCCGGCGAAGGTACGCAGTTCATCCGGCACACGGGCGAGGAACTCCCGCTCCGTCACCTGCTGGCGCGACCGGAGTTCCTGCTCCGCGGGGCCCGGATCTTCCATCCCTTCCTGGAGCACGATGAGGCGCAGGTTCTCCAGCACGACCCATGGCTGCCCGCTCCAGGTGGGAACGTACGCGTCGAAGTCGACCTCCCGGTGCCCGTGGACCTCCAGGAAACGACGGAAGCGCTCGGCGAAGTCGGGAAACGATGCCATCTCCCCGGATTCCACGAAGGCCCGGCGGTCCCCATCGACCAACCTCTCCCGCAACGCAGGATCCCCGCGGACCATGAGGGCGAGGTCGTACAGGTCGCGGTTCACCAGACCGGTCTTGGTCTCGCAATGGCAGGTCAGCCCGTCGTACACGTTGGGCGCGTCTCCCGGCCCCACCACGTGGGCGACCATCTGGAACAACAGGCGATGGAGGAGCCCCTGGGTGATGGAGATGGCGATGTTGGGGAGGAAGTACTCCCGGCCCACCCGGTCGATCTCCAGGACGTGCTCCCACAACTCTTCCAGGGACATCCCCGGAAGGTCCCGGCCGCCGAGACGGCCGAGCTCGAGGAGATACCGGTCCAGGTCCCGCGCCCACCGGACGGGAAGCTCCTGGACCCAACGGTACCCTTCACGCAACCGGGGCACCTTGGCCACGAGGTCTTCGAGGTCGTCGAAGGCCGCCTGGTGGCCGGCGGCGAACACCTCGACCGCCGTCTGGTTGCCGTAGATGTAGCCGTCCAGGCGCGTGAACCACTCCCCGTCGAAGGGGGGCATCCCCATCATCTCCAGGGAATGCGACAGCGAGGCGTGGAACCCGGGCGTGGTGAAGTCCCACGTCAGGGGGGTGATGGGGTTGGGAAAGCGCTCGGCGGACTCCTGCCGGGTCCACCGCGCGGGGAACTCGGTGACGGGGCGGCTCTGGAGGAGGAACACCTCTCCCCCCAGCACGGCCCACTCGAGATCCTGGGGGAAGGCGTAATGCCGCTCCACGCGCAGGATCAGTCGGGCCAGGCGGTGGAGCTCGTCTTCCGTCAGGCTGGGTGCTTCCCTCCGGTCTCCCGGAACCTCGAAGTGCTCCGTCCCCCCTCCCGGCGTCTGCCGGATGCCACGGAGCTTCATCCCGACGTGGGACTCCACCGGGGCGAGGGTGGCTTTGTCCAGGATCCACTGGTCCACCTCGCCCTCGCCGCTCACCACCGTCTCGCCCAGACCCCACGCCCCCGTGATCAGGATCCGCCGGGCCTCTCCCGTGATGGGGTTCATGGAGAAGGCCACCCCCGCCACGTCGGCGTCCACCATCCTCTGGACGACCACGGCCATGTCCGCCGCCGTGAGCCCGAACCCCTGCTCGTGTCTGTACCGCACGGCCCGGTCCTCCCAGAGCGAGGCCCAGCACCGCTTCACGTGCTCCATGACGTTTTCGACTCCGACCACCCCCAGGAAGGAGTCGTGCTGGCCCGCGAAGGCCGCCCCGGCCAGATCCTCCAGCGTGGCCGAGGACCGCACGCTCACCGGGCCGTGCTCCACCGCGGCGGGAAGAGCTTCGCGAAGCGCGTCCGCCACGGCCGAAGGAAACGGACGGCGAAGCAGATCGTCGCGCAACGTCGCGCAGGCCTCCCGTAACGCCTCGGGATCGGTCACGGGGAGAGCCGCGGCACGCCCCTCCAACTCCGGCCACCCCGCCGCGAAGGCACGGTAGCACGCCGCCGTCACCACCACTCCATCGGGGACGGGAAATCCGGCCCGCGCCATGCGGGAGAGGCTCGCGCCCTTTCCGCCGGTGCGGGACACCAGTTCCGCGCGAGCGTCGGAAAACTCGAGTACCAGGGGATCGGACATGGGGTCAGGCTCCATGGGGAGAGGACGTCACCAGCGGCTCGAGGGCCCGGATCTGCTCGTGCCAGGCGTCGAGATCGGCGGACAGGCGCTCCCGCACGTCCGGGTGCCGCCACCAGAAGAGGAAGGTGCGTACCCGCCGGACCACGCTCCCGGCCCGGTCACGGTAGCGGAGGTGGATGGCCCCGGAGAGGGGGAGGCTGAGCACGAGGAGCGCCCCCCAGCCTCCACCGGCCATCAGGAACGCGAGGGCCGCCACCACGATCCACCAGACGAAGAAGATGGGCACGGACATGAACACCGCGTTGGACGCCGGGTGGTCCTCGTCGGTGCTCAGCGCGGCCACCAACCGGCGTGTGACGGTGAGCGGGACCAGGTGGGCCAACCACCCCCACAGAGCCAGCGGCGCCCCGACCAGCAACACCTCCACCTCCCGCACCACGAAGAGGGCCACCCGGGCCGCGTTCATGGGGAGCCCCACCTCGAAGGCCGCCACACCCAGGCGGTCCATCTCGGTGGTGAGTGCCTCCGCCCGGTCCGCCAGGGAGCGAAAGCGCCGGGGGTCCCGCGTGCGGAGGAGGTGCGCGCCGCCCTGGAGCTTGTGGACCCGGTCCACCCGGGCCTCCGCGTCGAGACCCTCGGGGCGATCCACCGGGGGAGGGCCCCCGGGCCGATAGGCGAAGAGTCGGTCCGCCCGGAGGATCAGGTCGCGCTCCTCCGCCGAGGCGAAGTTGATGGTGAGCGCCTCCACCCATCCCTGCATCTCATGCGTCAGGGCGCGAACGTCCACGCGGGCGCCCCCGCCGCCCGCCGCCGCGGCGGATTCCACCGGCGGGAGGGGCGTCTCGACGGCGCGCACCCCAGCGTCTTCCGTCCCCGCGCCGCCGTCCGCGTGCCCACGCACCCACGCCCGCGCGCCCACGGGCTCCCCCACCAGCGCCACCGCCTCGCTCCGCCACCCGTCCTTGCGGGTGAAGTGGAGCCCCACCGGGACGATCGACAACTCCGGCGCCGTCGGATCGTCCAGGTAGTCCGCGACCATGCGGGCGGCGCCGGTCCGGAAGCGGCGCATCCCCGGATCCGAGTGGCTCACCCCCTCGGGGAAGATGAAGAGCGCTCCTCCCTCCCGGAGCCGGCGCACGGCCTCGGACAGGGCGAACAGGTTCTCCCGGGGGTCGGACCCCTCCTCGCGGTCCCCCCGCCGGTGGAGGAGGATGGTGTCCAGCGCCCAGATCACCACTCTCAGGAGCGGGTTCTTCACCAGGGTGCTCTTGGCCGTGAGCGTCACCTTCCGTCGGACGTTGGTCAGGATCAGCAACGGATCCACGAAGGCATTGATGTGGTTGGACACGAAGAGCACCGGCCCCGTGTCGGGGATCCTCGACCGCCCCTGCACGTGGACGCGACGGAAGAACCCGTACAAACCCAGGCGCAGGAGCGCGCGACAGACGCGATAGATCACGGTGCCCGACCCGTCTCCACGCGACGTGCCGTCCACCGCTCCGCCAGAACGAGCGCCCCGAATGCGAAGGCGGCTCCGAACACGAGGTCGACCAGGTAGTGGTACCGCAGGGCGAGGGTCGCCAGGGAGATCAGGAGCACCAGCGGCACGTAGATGAGTCCCCGGAGCCGGTCACCGTGGCGGAAGTCGAACGCCATCCCCAACACGGACGCCCCGACGTGCAACGACGGGAACGCGCCGTGCGGACCCCCGACGCCTTCGATGCTCGTCAGGATGATGCCGTGGAAGAACCCTCCCTGGAGGGGTGAGGCGAAGGCGTCTTCCATGAACACCACCGGTCCCCGCGCGGGAACGAAGAGGTAGCCCATGAAGCTCACGCCGTAGAGGATCGCGAAGGCGAGGATGAACACACGGCGGGACTCCCGCGGCCGCGCCACCAGCCCCAGGAAGATGGTGAGGTAGATGTAGGGGATGAACGCCCCGTAGAAGACGGACAGCGCCTCGGTGCTCCATGCGTGGGCCGCCAACCACCGATTCACCCACAGCACCGGCTCGGCCCCGAGCCCGAGAACCCGATCCGCCGCCCTCAGCCAGGGATCTCCGATCCATGGGATGGCCGCGAACGCGACCCGACCCAGGGACGCATAGAGGAAGAACATCACACCCACCACCGTCACGGCGGTCACCAGGGTGCGAGCCTCTTCGCCGGCAATCCTCGCGGCGCCGAGCACGACCACACCGAGCAGCGCCGACACGCCGACGTGCAATACGAGGTCGCTCCCCACCGGCCGTCCCGAGAGAAACGAGGCGAGCAGGGTGAGGGTCACCACCCCCAGGGTGAACGCCACCACGGCCAGGGCGGGCGCGGTGTCGGAGAGGGGGGATGCGGAGGGGCCGGAGCGCATCATGGTTCGAAAGTATGGTCTCTGCCTCCCGTCGCCAACCGATCCCGGTCTACCCCCCCCCTCCCCACCCTGCTACAATCCCCGGTCGCCCCCACCGTCGAAAACCCCGAACGTCACAGGAATCCCCCATGCGTCCAGGCCAGACCATGCGGGCCACGGCTTGCATCATCGCCGCGGGGCTGCTTCCGGCGGTCACACCGGCCCTCAGCGCCCAACGCGCCGATGCGGATCCGGCCGGCGCCGGGGAAGACGGGGCTCACCCCAACGCACCCCACGGGATCCTCGACCTGCATCGACTGTCGGGACCCATCACGCTGGACGGGATCAGCGACGAGGCTGCGTGGGCCGAGATCGACCCCCTCCCCCTCACCATGTACGAGCCGACCTTCGGCGGCGACAGCGACCGGAAGATCGAGTTGCGGGTCGGCTACGACCAGGAAGCGATCTACGTGGCGGCGCGTTTCTTCCACGACGATCCCTCCCGGATCCGCGGGTACTCCCTGACGCGGGATCGCTGGGTGGGCGATGACGGGTTCGCCATCCTCCTGGACACCTTCAACGACAACGAGAACTCGCTGCGCTTCGTCGGACTCCCGTTGGGCACGAAGATGGACATGAGCATCACGGGAGACGGGCAGAACGAAGGGGGCGCGGGGGGCTCCGGCCCCCGGGGAATGTCGTGGAACACGTTCTGGGACCTGGAGACGAAGATCACCGACGAAGGATGGTTCGGCGAAATGCGCATCCCGTTCTCGTCGCTCCGCTTCGAGCCGCTGGAAGACGGTTCTGTGGTCATGGGGATGATGGCCTACGCCTACGAGCCCGCCGACGGAAACCGCTGGACGTTCCCGGCCATCCCGCCGCGCTTTCCCTACACGCAGGTGTCCGCCATGCAGGACGTGCGCATGACGGGAGTGGTGCCAAGGAGCCCGGTGTACGTCTCGCCGTACGGGCTCCTGGGGTCGGTCCGGAGTGCGGCGTTGGCGCCCGACAGCACGCGGTGGGACAGGTCCACGGCAGCCGACCGGGAGGTGGGGGTGGACATCAAGATCAACCCCACCCCCAACCTCACGCTGGACCTCACGGTGAACACCGACTTCGCCGCGGTGGAGGTGGACAATCAGCAGGTCAACCTGACGCGCTTCTCCCTCTTCTTCGACGAGAAGCGGCCCTTCTTCCAGGAACGGGCGGGGATCTTCGCCTTCGAGACGGGTGCGGACCAGGGAACGCTCTTCTACTCCCGGCGCATCGGCCTGGCCAACGGCTCCCCCGTCCCGATCCTGGGCGGCGCGCGCCTCGTCGGCCGTGTGGGGAAGTGGGACGTCGGCCTCATCGAGATGCAGACCGAGGCGGTGGACTCCACGGTTGCGTCGGAGAACTTCGGCGTCCTGAGGCTCCGGCGGCGGGTATGGAACGACAACTCCTTCCTGGGCGGAATGGCCACCAGCCGGGTGGATACCGACGGCATCTTCAACGTGACCTACGGCGTGGACGGACTCTTCCGGGTGGCGGGAGACGAGTACGTCACCCTCAAGTGGATCCAGACCGTGCGGGGTGGTGACGCCTCGGTGGATACCCTCCCCTCGGGGCGCGACGCGGCCCGCGTGGTGGTGGACTGGACGCGTCGCCGGCTCCAGGGGCTCAGCTACCGGCACGCCCTCACCTGGTCCGGCGTCGGGTACGAGCCCGGAGTGGGATTCGAACCGCGAAGCGACTTCACCCGGGCCCAGAGCGACTGGGGATACCAGTGGTTCCCCGGCGGGGAGTCCATCTTCCGGCGCATGTGGCTCGGGGTGGAGAGCAACGTCTGGGTGCGCAACGCCGACGACCGGGTGGACACGGGCCAGCTTCGCCCCTTCGTCCAACTGGAGACGAAGCCCGGGGCCACCTTCGTCCTGGCGGCGAACACGTCGTACGAAGACGTCCCCGAGGCCTACGCGCTCCCGGACGGATCCGCCGACGTCCCCGTGGGATCGTACTGGGCCACCGAGGGATCCCTGGAACTGCGCGCGGCCCGAGGCTGGGCCGTCCGGCCGAACGTCACGTTGACGGCCGGAGAATTCTTCGACGGCACCCGCACCGGGCTCAAGTCCGACGTCCGCCTCACGGTGAACCAGTACCTGGAGCTGGGCGGAGGATGGGAATGGAATCACATCCGCTTCGACAACCGCGGTCAGTCGTTCGACAGCCACCTGCTCCGCCTCAAGGCCGACGGCGCGCTGGACGTCCACTTCTCCGTGAACGCGTTCCTCCAGTACAACTCCCTCACGGATCAGGTCACCACCAACACCCGCCTGCGCTACAACTTCCGTGAGGGACAGGACCTCTGGTTCGTGTGGAACACGAACCTCAACATGGAGCGGGACATCCTGGGGATGCCGCGCCTCCCGTTTGAGCAGGCCCGTACTCTCACCATGAAGTACACCCACACCCTGGTACTGTAGCGGGGCCACCGGGAGCTCCGGCGACCCCGCCCCGGCCGATATCGGCCTCTGCCCGGGGGGGCGAACCGCGCCTCAGTTCTTCAAGAAGCGGACGTTTCCCGACCCCGTGCTGATGCGAATGCGGCCGTCGCCGTCTCCCAGCGTCCCGACGATCCGGTCCCGGCGGAACGAGCGGACCTGAAGCGGGAGATCGAAGTCGATCCCGCCCGAGCCCGTCTCCACCTCGACGTCTCCACCCAGGGACTCGGGCGCACGGACGGTGACCGATCCCGACCCGGTGTCGACATCGAGGCGATCCACGTCCCTCAGGAGCGTCACGGTCACGTCGCCGCTCCCGGTGTCGAGCACCACCATGGGCGAAGAGACGCCACCCAGGTCGATGTCCCCGGAGCCCGTGTCGGCACGCAGCGAGGTCGCCTCGATGCCCGAAGCGTCGATATCTCCGGAGCCCGTATCCAGGTCCACCGCGCCACCCACCACGTCGCGCACCGTCACCGAGCCCGACCCCGTATCCACGGTCAGGTCGCCTCGCACCGCGGTGACATCGGCGTCACCCGATCCGGTATCCACGTCGAGGGTTCCCGTCACGCCCGCGACCACCACCGATCCCGATCCGGTGTCCACCTTCAGCGCGCCGGACACGTCCGCGCCCTGTACGGAGCCCGAACCGGTGTGGAGGTCGAAGTCACCCCGCACACCCCTGATTTCCAGGGGTCCCGCGGCCAGCCGGACCTCCACGTCCTTCCCCGCGGGGACCTCCACCACGAGATCGGCCCACGCCTCCACCCCCCGTCCGGACCCGCGGATCTCCACGCGGTCACCCCCGTGGCCGCCCCCGAAGGTGCCGTCCGCCCGCACGTCGAGATTGGTACGGGAGCCCCTTCCCAGCGCCGGGTACACCACGGCGTCTCCGGGATAGATCACCCTGAAGGTGGCCCGTCCGCCCAGCGCCCCCGCCTCCACCCGCAGGTCCCCCGCGTCGGATCCGCCCAGGGTGACGTGCACGACCACGTCCGACCCACTCCCCCGCACCACCTCCACATGACCGGCGAGGTTGTATACGGCGACCTCGTCTCCCGAAAGCCGGTGACTCTGCTGACCCGCGATCGGCAGCGGCAACACCGCGCACAACGCCGCCGACACCACCCAACCACCCGCGCTCCACGTCTTCATCGTCGATTCTCCTCGATCATCTTCCCGAAGTGTTGAGACGGATGTCTCCGTCGAAGGCCTTCACCTCCAGAACCGCTCCTCCGTCACCCATCACGAACTCCACGACGCCACCCCGCGCCCGCCCCTGCATCGTGAGGGGAAGGTCGGACGAGAACTCGCCGTCGAAGGTCGCCACGCTCACCGTGGCGCCGGAGCGCTCCGGGAGCACGAGGACCGCGTCTCCGTCGTGGACCGAAATCCGGTACGTGCCGCCACGGACCAGCCCTCCCCGATAGAACACGTCGCCGTCCCACGTTTCCGCCCGCAGATCACCGGTCGTGATCCCATCGAGACGGATGTTCCCGTTCCCGCTTCCGACATCGACGACCCCCTCCACGTCGGTGAGCGATACGTCGTCGCTCCGCGACCGCGCCGACACCGCCCCCCGGGCGCGCACGACCCGGATCTTCCCGTCCATGGTGGACAGGTCCAGGACGCCGGCCGTGTCCTCGGTGTCGATGTCACCGGAGACGATCCGCGCCCGCACCCCTCCGCCGACCCCGACGACGTGGACGTCCACGGACCTCCCCTGGATCTCCACCGGCGCGGTGGAGGGGATGCGGACGACGATGTCCACGTCCGGACCGCGGTACCGTCCCCTCCGGTCCAGGGGATGCACCCGCAATTCGTTTCCGCTCCGGGAAACCGTGAGACCGCGGGGATCGCCCGCTTGCGTCGCGAGAGCGAGGAGAGGACGATCCCACACCTCGACCCGGATCTCTCCGGACACGTTGGAGATCACGACGCGATCACCCGCACGCACCTCCGCCGTCGTGTCCCGGGGGACCACGGCGCCGGCCGTCATCACGGCGGCAAGGGTCAGCACGATCATGTCAGGTGGCCCATTCGGTGAGGGTGGTGACGTCACGGAGGAGTTCCAGCTTGTCCCGATAGGCGCGCTCGAGGTGATCCCGGAGGAATGCGTTGGCGGGATCGCCGGCCAGGGCGCGGCGGGACTCGTCGATGGCCCTCTCGATGACGGCCAGATTTCTCTCCAACACCTGGATCGTGCCCGCGTCGAGAAGGTCACGGCTCTCGTGAAGCGTGCGCTCGAGCGCGCCCAACTCCTCGGCGAGCGCGGGAGGGGGGTCGCCGGCCCCGACTCCCGCGAACCGCGTCGCGAGACCGTCCGCGGACCCCGGAGGAGACGCCGAGGATGAGCGTCCGCCGAGGGCGAAGGTGCCCGCCGCCGACACGACCATCAGCGCCACCGAAGCCGCCGCGAGCTGAGGCACGCTCATGAACAGTCCCCTCCGCCGGGGATGGAGTCTCCCTTCCGCCAAGGGGATGACGTTCCGGGACGCGCCGATGGCATCGGCGATCCCGGGCCACAGGTCCCGCTCGGGTTGGACGTCGCCGAGGTCGTGCGCCGCCTCCACCACCTCCCTGAGCTCGGCCAGGACGGACCGGCAGGAGGCGCAGGTGAAGAGGTGCGCTTCGAGGCCGGAGCGATCCCCGGCGTCCAGACCGTCGTCGACGTACTCGGAAAGACGGTCCATCCATTCGTCGTGTGATCGATGGGTCATCGGTTCAGGTACCCTCTCAGGAGCATTCGGGCGCGGTGCAGCTGGGCCTTCGACGTGCCCACCGCGATCCCCATCCGCTCGGCGATTTCATCATGTCGATATCCCTCCACGTCGTACAGGACGAACACCTCCCGGGCTCCGTCCGGAAGACGCCGCAAAGCATCGTCCAGATCCAACGCGTCCCCGGAGGAACGGCGCCGCGGGGTCGGCTCGTGGGCCAGCACGTCGTCCCCCTGCACGGTCCGCGCCTCCCGAGCCCGCCGGGACCTCAGGCGCGTGAGCAGATGGTTCACGGCCAGACGGTGGAGCCAGGTGCCGAAGCGAGCCTCCGCCCGGAACGTCCCCAGCTTCTCCCACGCTCGGATGAAGATCTCCTGCGTGAGGTCATCGGCCCCGTCGTCTCCAGCCATCCGGCGCGCGAGGGCATACACGTGCCCCACGTGCTCCCGGTAGAGGCGTTCGAAGGCCGCATGATCTCCGGCGGCGGCACGTCGCACATCCATCGCTTCGGTTCGCACCGGCCGGGCCTGGGTCCGTGGTGACTCGAGTCGTCGTTCCATGTACACCCCGTTGGACGGACGAATCCCGGGAATGGTTGGAATCGATCCTGGACGGGTCTACCCCGCAGCCGCGAGTACCTCCCTTCGGTGACGGTCTCCCGCCCTACCGGGTCCAGACGAGGATCACCCCGCACTCGGCACCGGTGCCGCCGAACTCCAGGGGGATCTCCGATCCGGCTCGGTAGATCTCCACTCCGGTGATCTGCGAGGGCTCCACCAGATCGTCCAGCGTGACGACGTCGCGCGTGCCCGAACTCCGCGGCACCACCACTCCGTCGATGTATACGGTGGGGAGACACCCGTTGCGGAGCCGGACGTACGAGCGCGGCCTACCGTCCCGTGCCGCGGCCGTCGTGCTCACCTGAACGCCGGAGAGGTTCTTGAAGAGGTCGGACGCCGTGAAGGCGTTCTTCCGCTCCAGTTCCTCCGGGGTCAGGAATACCCCCAGGCCATCGGCCATCCGGTCGAAGAAGCCCGTCATGTCCAGGCGGCGCGAACCCCTCACGACCTCCACGGTGACTCCTTCCACTTCCACGGCCTCCTCGGGAAGCCGCACGTCGATCTGCGTGCGCTCGCCGGACCGGACGGTGAAGGTGTCGACGACTTCCGCGTATCCCAGATTCCGCACGGAGATCCGGTACGGGCCGTGGTCCACCCCGTCGAAGCGGAATCGCCCACCGGTGCCCGTGGCCGCCGACACGCCCCCGTCCGCCCGGGCGTCGTCGAGGGACGTCAGGCTGATGGCCGCGCCTTCCACCGCCTCGCCCGTGCTCCACGCCGACACCTTTCCCGATACCGACGCGGGTCCCTGGAGGGAAAGCCGGACATCATGGGAGAAGACGGTGGCCCCCTCCGGAATGCCCAGTGTGTCCACCCTCTGCGTGAGGAGCCCCCACCGGGTCGTGACCCGGACCACGGTGTTCACCGGGACCACGCAGGACCGATAGAAGCCGGCCGCGTCCGTGGTGGCGAAGGCGGCGAGTCCGTCTCGATCCCTCCATTCGAGGTGAACCATGACCCCGTTCCGCCCGGTGTTGAATCTCGCCCTGCCCTCCCACTCGATGCGAACCTCGGCTCCGGACAGTGGCACGCCCGAGCCGGCGTCGAGCACGGTACCGAGCAACACGGCCGACCCTTCGGGACGCCCCTCCTCCCCCACGTCGCACAGACCCGCGAGCGACTCCGCCCGCGACGGGAGCCGAAGCTGCACGCTTCCGATGCGACCGGCCTCCAACGTCACGGACGTGGACGGGCCACGACCCCCGAACTCCTCCAGTGCCGGATGGCTCCACGCCACCTCGTAGAGTCCTTCGAGGAGCTCGCTGAAGCGGAACGCTCCCTGGGCGTCGGTGACCGTGGAGTCCGCGGTGCCGACCAACCGCACCACCGCGCCCGCCAGCGGATCGCTTCCGAGGCTGTCGAGTACGACGCCCTCCAGCGCCGCGGTGCTCGCGGTGAGCACCACGCCACCACCGGGCTCACGAACCCGGATGACCCGCCCCCCCTCTTCCCGGATCCCGGTCTGGTGGATCCGGGTCCGCCCGTCCCGGTCCAGTGATCGGGCCAGCCACGGCATCTTGAGCGTCCACGAGGGGATGATCCAGGTGCCGTTGGGAAGCTTCTGGAATCGGATCTCCCCACCGGCCTCGCGAAGGCTCACGTCGGTGTGGATGTTCACGTAGTCGTAGCGGAGGCTCTGGAGTTGAGCCGTGGACGGGTCCACCCACATCACGCCCTGGATGTCGGCGACCCGGCGGCCCCGGACGGGCTCGAAGGCCAGCCCCACCATCCCGGCATCGCCTCCACTCCCGACCCTGAGCCGAAGGCAATGGGATTCGAGGAATTCGTCGGAGAGAAGCACCCTCGCGTCGGGACCGAAATAGACGTCTCCGTTCCCCCGGGGATCCGGACGCACGAACCCCTTCTCCATCAGGTCCTCGGGGGGGCGGCTCTCGTAGGGAGTGCGCATGTACGCCGTGCTGGTCCGCCTCTGCTCGTTGGAAACGCGCCGGGTGTCGAATTCCACATCGCGCACGAAGCGCTGGGTCCGGTACTCGTACATCCCCCGCTCGTCCGTCCAGCGGGCGGCCTCCAGAGCCTTGCGGACCTCGTCCCACACCTGCGCCACGCGAAGGCCTTCCGCAGGCCGCACGGTGCAACGCTCCTCTCCCTCCACGGAGAGTCCCTCCAGCTCGATGGCCCGGGTGCTCATGGCGACCTCCACCAGGGTGGTCTCGCCGGACACCACGGATACGCCCTCGCGGGTGGCCGTGGCGTGTCCGATGAGCTCAGCCGTCAGGGAGTACGCCCCGGACCTCAAGGAGGTGAAGAGGAACTGTCCCCGTGGATCGGTGAGAATGCGCTCCACGTTCCGTCCGGCCGGATCCACGAGCGTCACCAGCACGCCCTGCAGCGGCCGCGCCGTGCCGGCCTCCGAGATGCGCACCAGGAGGGCCTGGCCACCGGCCGGAACGGCCGTGCCCAACCACAGTCCCACCATCAGGAGTAGCCGCCATCCGGCTCGCTCTCGGCGTCGCGACATGTTCACACTCCCGGCGGCACACCATCGAAGAATTCCACCACGCCCGTCTCCAGGGAGTACTCCGCTCCCACCACCAGGAGCCCATCGTCCTGTATGAACTCCTCCAGCACGCTGGAGCCGTGGCGGAGGTGGTCGGCGGACGCGCGGATGTTCGCCCGCACCGCCCGCCGGGCCAGAGCGTCGGGCGAGCCCCTGAGGTCGGTCTCCATCAAACCCTCCACGGCAGGCCGGATACGGTCCACGATGGAGCGCAGATGAGGAGACCGGAGCTCCGTGGGGCGATCGAGCTCCTCCAGGGTGGCCAGGACGGCGCCGCACATGGAGTGGCCCAACACCACCACCAGCCGGGTCCCGAACCGATCCGCCGCGAACTCCACGCTCCCGATCTGTGACGGCGCCACCACGTTCCCGGCCACGCGGATCACGAACAGATCCCCCAGCCCCTGGCCGAAGACGATCTCCGCGGGAACGCGCGAATCCGAGCAGCCGAGAATGATGGCGAACGGCTCCTGTCCACCGGCGAGCTCGGATGGATGGATCCGGGGGGTGGACGCTTCCCCGCGCCGCGTATCCTCCACGAAGCGCCGGTTGCCTTCACGAAGCCGCTGGAGTGCCTCAATTCCCGAGATCATGTTTCGTTCGTCCTCTCCATCCACCGGGCATCGGACTCTCCGGAATCCTCGCCGTCCACGAGTGTGACACGTCGGTCGAAGGTAGCCGCCGGAGGCTCCGCGCTCCACCTCACCGAGCCAGGGAGGTGCGCCGACCTCGCTCTTCCGCTAGGTTACGATCTGCGGGATACCCACCTCGAGCCCTCGGTTCCGGGGGCCATCACTCGCTACAACCTCTGCGCCAGCTTATCGAGCCGGATGTTCCGGCCGGCCTGCTGTGTGCCTATACACCGGACAGATCTTTGGCATTTTCCGCCCTCAATTTGCACCCGACCCTCGTCAGAGGCGTCGCGGACCTGGGCTTCATTCGCCCCACTCCCATCCAGTTGGAAGCCATTCCCCACGCCCTGGAGGGCCGGGATCTCCTGGCCTGCGCGGCCACGGGAAGCGGGAAGACCGCGGCCTTCCTCCTCCCCATACTCCATCAGCTGGTGGACCGCCCCCGGGGAACGACCCGGGCACTGGTGCTGGCCCCCACACGGGAACTGGCGCTCCAGATCCTCGACGACCTCAACGGACTGGCCCGGTATACCGGACTCAAGGCCGCCGCCGTGCACGGCGGAGTCGGGATGGGCCCCCAGGAGAAGGCGTTCCGCACCGGCGCCGACGTCATCATCGCCACGCCGGGCCGGCTACTCGATCATTTCCAGTACGGCTACGCGAGCCTGTCGGGGTTGGAGTACCTCGTACTCGACGAAGCCGACCGTATGCTGGACATGGGCTTTCTCCCGGACATCCGGCGCGTGCTTCGTCACGTTCCCAAGCCGAAGCAGACGTTCTTCTTCAGCGCCACCATGCCGGCCCCCATCGAGAAGCTGACCCACGAGATCCTGCGGGCTCCCGCGAAGGTCGCGCTCCAGCGGCGAGCCGCGCCGGCCAAGGGTGTGACGCAGGCGCTCTACCCCGTTCCCGCCGGTCTCAAGGGGACGTTGTTGGTGGAGCTCCTCAAGAAGGGGCACATGGAGGAGGCGCTGGTGTTCACGCGCACCAAGCACCGTGCGAACCGCCTCGCCAAGCTCCTCAACCAGAACGGGATCTCTGCCGAGCGGATCCACGGCAACCGCTCCCAGGCGCAGCGCACCAAGGCCCTGGCGGGCTTCAAGGCGGGAGAATATCGGGTTCTGGTGGCCACGGACATCGCTGCCCGCGGGATCGACGTGGAGGCCCTGGGACACGTGGTGAACTTCGACGTTCCCGGCGCACCCGAAGACTACATCCACAGGGTCGGGCGCACCGCCCGGGCCGAGGCCACGGGAGAGGCGTTCACCTTCGTGACGCCGGAAGACGAGGCGGACATCAAGCAGATCGAGAAGGTGCTGGGATCCAAGATCGACCGGGTCCTCCTGGAAGGATTCCACTACCAGGCCACGGCCGACGCGCCCCTGGAGGTACCCATCCGTGAGCGCCTGGCGGCTTCCCGGAACCGGAACCGGAAGAGCGGAGACCGGGGCCGGGGGTCGGCGGCGAAGAGCGCGACGAAAGGGGCCCAGGGAGGCGGGAACGGCGCGGAGAAGGGTGGAGCGCAGCACCGGCGATTCGGCCGGCGTCGCAAATAGTCCACGCCGGGCGAAGACCCCCTACCACCTCAGCCTGAACCGTACCACGTATTCCGTGTGCCGGTCGTCCCGCAGCACGCCGGTGACGGATTCGTGGTCCGCGACGTGGGGCTCGAAGGCCGCCGGAAGCCGTACGGTCGCCACCGCCGCGCCCGTACGGTCGAAGACTTCCCAGGTTCGGGGGTCCGGGTCGTCCATCATCTCGCCTACGCTGAGTGTCACTTCGCGGGCCACGGGGTCTTCCGCGAGGTCGCCGCGCTCCACCCAGAGGCTCCCGTCACTGCCGGTGATCATCCCTCCGATCACCGGCAGGTACGGAACCACGGGCTCGCGGCCCTGGGTGACCCGGCGCATCTCCTCCGTCTTCCCCGGGTAGGGAGGAATCTCTTCGAAGAAGGCCTCCACCGATGTCCGGAAGGACTCGAAGAGGTCCGGAGTCACTCCGGCACGCTCCACGTCGCGGCGGATACGCCGAACGAGCACACCGGCGTCATCCAACACCTCGATGTCGTATCCGTCTCCCGCGGTGTAGAAGATGCGGCCGTCCACCGCGGCCTGGATCCGGGGTACCGGATCGAAGATGGGAGGTGATTCCAGGTCCATTCCCCCACGGAAGGTCAGGCTACGGCCCGGGCGCACGGCCAGGCGCTCGCCGATCGTACCGTCCCGGGGGTCCACGGCGTGGACACCCAGAGAGTACGTCATCCGGTCACCGGGCCGCAGGGTGGAGGGATCGGGAAACCGCAGGACGGTCCCCACCCAGTGGCGGTCGGACCTCCCCAGGAGAGAAACCGTCCCGGCGTCTCCCCGATTTCGCGGCCAGGACGTCAGGAACCCCCCGCCCAGATCGAAGAGGATGGTGACAGGGCGCCCGGCGGAGGAGGCGACCACGAACACCGTGTCTCCCGCCACCCCCGCGGACTGCAGCATGTCGGTGGCGCCGCTCCCCACACCCTTCCCCCCGAACTGGCGGATGAACTCACCGTCGGCGGTGTAGACCCGCACCGTGGCCGAACCCCCGTCCGCGACCACGAGGGTGCCGTCGGAGGTGGTGGCCACCGAGCGCACCCCGTTGAGCGCGTAGGGTCCATCTCCCTCGGCCACACCGATTCGCAGCTCTTCCTTCACGCGGACCCCGGGGAGCTTTCCCGGCGCGCCGAGGACGATCTCCACACCGGCGCTGTCGGTCACGGTGGTGGGCGGCGGAGCGCCGCCCCCCCAGCAGGACCCGATGTTCCATCCACCGAAAAAGGGGAGGACCGCAACCACTTTCCAGTTCACACAGACCCCCGATCAATCCGAAGACACACGACGGTTACGCGTCACCGAGGCAATTCCTGCGTCGATGCGCACCCTAGAACGTTAGGCCCTCCGGGCGGGCCGACGCCAGCATGTCGAATGGGGGGATGGCACGGCCGAGACACTCCCGGTGTCCCGCACTACCGTCGCCGGTAGTTCCCGGTCCGCTGGGGAGGCGGAGAGGCGTTCGCCTCCTTGTGCCGGTAGGTGATCCGTCCGCGGGTGAGGTCGTACGGAGACAACTCCAGGGTGACGAGGTCACCCACCAACACGCGAATCCGGAACTTCGACATCTTCCCGGCGGCGTAGGCCACGACGATGTGGTCGTTCTGGAGCTTCACGCGGAACTTCTGGTCCGGAAGTACTTCCGTGACCGTTCCCTGGAGTTCGATTGCTTCCTGCTTCGCCATGATACCTCGATGGCCGTGATGGCCCGGATGAGTAGCCGGCGACGTAGGGGGACTCGCCCCCGGCCGTCGCGCGACAGAAAAAAGATGGGGCCGCCCCGAGACACGGGACGGCCCCACTCTGGATCTAGCGGTCCTGGCTGCGGTCAGACTGCAACCACGTTCTCCGCCGCCGGGCCCTTCGCGCCCTGCACCACTTCGAACTCGACGACGGCTCCCTCGGCGAGGCTCTTGAAGCCCTGCGCCTGGATCGCGCTGTGATGGACGAAGCAGTCCTTGCTGCCGTCCTCAGGCGTGATGAATCCGAAGCCCTTGCTGTCGTTGAACCACTTCACTGTTCCCCTGATACGCATTATTGCGCTCCCTGGTTGTGCGAGTCGGAGTCGCGCTAACACGTACATGCCGACCTGCTGTATACGCGGATATCCCGCGCACGGTGTGACCCTCATGGTCACGTATACTCACTGATACCACAGAGCGGCGGCCTCCAAGAACGAGACCCCCGCCCTCATGCAAATGGATGCACTCAGGACCGGAGTGCTGGCTAAGGCTCGCTCAATCGGGTCTTCCCGTCAACCGGGTGGCGGGCATCGCGGCCGCGCTTCCTGAACTTTCCGGCCCGGGAAGGGTTTGACCGGGCTCATACCCCCCGTTCCTGCATCATGCGAGGATCCCGTGAGCCAGGCGAAGAAAGGCGACACCGTGCACGTCCACTACACAGGCCGTCTCGAAGACGGAACCGTGTTCGACAGTTCCGACGGGCGCGACCCGCTGGAGTTCACGCTCGGAGAGGGGCGTGTGATCCAGGGCTTCGAAGACGCCGTGAGCGGGCTGTCGGTCGGTGCCACCACGGAGACCCGGATCCCGCCGGAAATGGCGTACGGGCACCGGTCCGAAGAGATGGTCCTCACGATTCCCCGGGGCGAACTGCCCGACGACATGGATCCCGCCGTGGGTGACGTGCTGGAAATGACCACCGAGGACGGTCAGAGTGTGCCCGTCGCCGTCACGGTGGCCGCCGAGGACTCCATCGAGGTAGACGCCAACCACCCCCTGGCCGGAAAGGTGCTCATCTTCGATCTGGAGCTGGTGAAGATCCTCTGAGGGCCCGCTCCAGCGCTCCTCGTCCTCCCACCACGGGCAACTCGACGCTCGTTCCGTCCAGATCGACGGTGAGCGTGGTTCCCGGGTCGGGATGGAGGGTGAAGTCGCGATCGCTGGAGAAGATCATGAGGCCGATGCGCGAGCCCGCCGGAACGATCTGGTCGTCGGGCTGGAGAGCGAACTCGACCTCCACGAACTCCCCGGGGACCAGATCCGTCCCGGCCCGTGGTGACGAGATGTCGGGAGCGCCCGCGTTGCGGGGATCCGCCCACCCCCGCGTGATCACGTCGTCGTTGATGGACCGGCTCCCCGTCCAGGGAAGGGACACCAGCCATACGGACAGGTTCGCCGCGGGTGCGTCGGCCGCCACCCGGATCCTCGTTCGCGCGACGCCCGAGAGGTGGACGTCCTCTCTCAGGACCGGCGTGGCGAAGAGGAGACGATGCGTCGACCACTCCGCCGCGGCCAGCGCCCCGCCGCCGAAGGAGAAGTTGTCGACCACGGTCCCGGTGCCTCGCCCCCGGCCCGAGGTCGTGGTGAGGGTCCCCGTCCAGGTCCCGTCCCCAGCCGGGTACAGGCGGACGCCGGCCGCGTCGGGGTTGGGGTAGTCGGCGTAGGGAGTGGGGTCGCTACGTTCCGCGCCCTCCCGCACGATCCACGCGCGCGGATCGCTCTCCACCCCGTTCTCCACTCCGTACAGGTAGCGCGTGAACCATCGGTTCACGAGCTCCATCGGCGGCGGTCCGCCATGGCCGGCCTGGTGGTAGAAGATCTGCACCGGCACGCCCCGGTCCTTCAGCGCCCGGGAGATGCGGAAGGAATGCTCGGGCATGACGTTCCAGTCGTTGAACCCGTGCGACATGAGGGTCGCCGCCCGCACGCCGTCGATGTGGCTCAGGTAGTCACGGCCGGCCCAGAAATCGTTGTAGTCTCCCGTGACCCGATCCTGGTTCGCGTGCATCTCCCCTTCGCGAACCGTGGCGATGCAGTACGCGCGCCGCTCGGGGGACCCGCTGTGGATGAAGTCGAAGAGAACGTCGATGTCCTCTCCCAGGTACCCGCCCGGTGAGCGGACCAGCCCGTTGGAGCGGTAGTAGTGGTAGTACGAGGTGTTGGGCGCCACGGGGATGATGGCTTCGAGCCCCTCCACACCGGTGGTGGCGGCGGCCAGTGGGAGCGTGCCGTTATAGGACGTCCCGGTCATCCCCACCTTTCCGGTGGACCACTCGGCACGGACCTCCTCGCTCCCGTCCACGGTGGTGAACCCGCGCGCTCGCCCGTTCAGCCAGTCGACCACCGCCTTGGGCGCCAGCGACTCGTTCTCACCCCCCACGGTGGGACACCCCTGGGACTGCCCCGTGCCCGGCGACTGGGAGTGCACGACCGCGAAGCCCCTCGGTACCCACATCCCCACGTGCGACCTGGAGATGACGGACTGGGAGGCCCGGTGCTGAATCTCCGGCATGGGTCGGCGCGGGATGGGCTCTCCACCCACCTCCTGCCGGACGTCCCAGAAGTACGCCAGGTCGGTCCCACCGGTCCCCGAATAGTAGGGGCTCGACTCGTAGACCACCGGCACACGCAACCCCTCGCTCTCGGTCTGGGCCGGACGCGTCACGTCGACGTGCACGCGGTCCCGCTTTCCGTCGCCGTCGGAATCGAATTCCGTCTCCACCCAGAGTTCGTGGTGGATCCACCTGGTGGAATCACTGAAGGCGGGCACGGGCTGCGCCTGTCCGTTCTCGAAGACGGGCCTGGCCTGCGCGGCCGCGAGGGTGGGAATACCGGCCAGCGCGAGACCGGCGGTGAGGAGACGTGCGTGGCGCTGGATGGAAGTCATGGCTCGGGATCCGTTTCTCGTGGCCGATCGGGGTGCCCCGCAACTTCTGGGAAGGGCGGCCGCGGCCGCAAGTCCGCGCCGAGAGCGGGGGCGTTCACGCCCCCTCGGGCTCGTAGACCTCTCCGTCGAGGTCGTCCAGCTTCTCCTGGAGGTACCTGCGGGCGTCGTGTACGGCCTGATTGTAGACCTGCGGTCCCAGCGCCTCGAGGAAGAAGTCGAGCACCTGTGCCGCCCTGAATTCGGTGAGATCCTCGTCGAACTGATCCTGGAAGAACGTCCGCAGCTCCCTGATCAGCCGCTCCCGGCGGGCGTCGTCGATGCGGATGCCCATGTCACCTCCCTCCGTCCGACCGGATCATCCGCACTCCGAACACCGCCGCGATCCACGGGAGGGCGCCGACACCGACGCCGAGCTTGAGGGCGTCGCGACGGGAGAAGGTCATGGCAGGGCTCCAGGATCCTGTGATTCGATGCGGACGGCGGCCGATCCACCCTCCTCCGGGGGGAGTCCTTCGCCGAGCACCACGGTGGTGCGTCCCGAGGCGAGGGGGACGATCCAGGCTCCCCGTTCCCTGCGCCCCGTGTCGTCGCTCATCATCGCTCCGGCTCCCCCACCGACCACCAGGTTCCGCGGGGACTTCGAGGTGGGTGGATCCAAGGTAGGGTGCGCACCGCGAGGAGCGAAACCAGGCGGCACGGACAGCGCCATGTCCAGGACCACACTTCGCGAGGACCGGGCGGAAGTCCAGCCCCCGCGGCCTTCACCCGGCCCCGGCCATCGCCCGCCTTCGCTACCGCTACCTCATGGTCTCCACTTCGGTGACGATCACGGCGAGCGTGCCGATGAGCGGTGCCGCCAGATAGCCTTTTCCGCTCCCAGCGGTGAGGGCGACACTGATCAGACCGATGGCGATGTCCGCCGCGAGGCTCCCCCGCTTCCCGTTGGCGGAGTGGAGGATGGGAGCGCCGAGGAGAACCGGACCGGCGCCCCAACCCAGAAGGGCTCCGCCCAGGCCGCAATACCCGGAAGACGGCGCACATCCCGACACCATCCCGTGCAGCATGGCCCCGCCGAACGCGCCGACCAGGGCCATGGGTCCCATGATCAGGAGACCCGTCCCCAACATGTCCGAGGCATGGGTCGCGGTCGGTCCCGCCAGATCCCGCGGAAGAGGGACGGGCGTGGCCGAGCCGGGGAGGGTCATCCGGGTATCGCGGAACCATTGAACGGGATCGACCAACGGCTGGGCGCTGACCGCGGAGGCCTGGGCGAAGTCCGCGAACGCCGCCAAGGCGACAGCGATGACGAGTCGTTTCATGACACACTCCTGTGATGATGGTGCGCTTACCGATCCATCATCACGATCCGGACGCGGCGCCGGGATACGTCTTCGTACGTAGTGGCCGTGCCGGATGGATCACCTCCTCCGGCGGCGCTCACGCCGCCACACGCCGGATCAGTCCTCCGTGTCGAGAATGGCGTCGATCCGCGCGATCACGTCCCCCAGGTGGTACGTGGTCGCGGTGTCGTGCCGCTGGCCGAGAGCCTGCGCCGCCTGGCGCCGGATCACGCCGAGCTCGCCCCGGACGAAGGCACGGATGTCCGACTGGCTCACGTCGACACGGGTATCGCTGAAGAAGCGCGCGAACTGGGGCGGCGGTTGGGTCTGCTCGTTCTCCATGAGCCACGCCATGCGCTCCAGGTACCCGCGCTGGAGGTTCCGCCGGAAGGTGTCCACGTTGCGTCCGTTCCCCAACTCGGTCCACACGGCCCGTCTCAGGTCCGTCATCATCTCGCCCAGCGAGTAGGCCGACGCGCCCATGCGGGCCTCACTCTCGATGAGCCGCTGCATACGGGCCGGATCGAGGACGGTGTTCACGACACCTACCTGACGCTGACGGATACGCTCCACCAACCCCGCGTGCTCGATGCGGGAGACGATCTCCTCGTCGATCATCCACGTGGGTGTGGCGAATGCCTGCTCCGCGAAGAAGCGCATTGCGTCGCGCTGTCGCGCCTCGGGGATGATCTCGTACACGGGGCCCGCCTGGTCCGACGTCTTCGGTGTCCGCTCCACGCCGCCCACCACCGCGGCGACGTGTCCCATGTAGCGATTCCACTGGCCGATGACCTGGCCGTACAGTTCTTCCAACTGGGTGTAGTCCTCACCGTCCTCCGTGGCCCAGTCCATCAGATTCGGCACGATGCGTCTGAGGTTCTCGATCCCGTACTCACTGGCCCGCACGGGGTCGTCGCTCAGCGCCTCGCTGGGCGACGTCGGGTCGTAGGGGCGGCTGGAGCCGTAGCGGTAGAGCGGCTCGCTGTGGTCGAGCACCCACCGATGCAGCGTGGCCCGTTCACCATCGGTGTCCTCTCCGGCCACGGGGCGATATCCCCACCGGATGGCCCACTTGTCGTAGGGTCCGATCCGCGGCATGAAGCAGACGTCGTCGCCGGGCTGGGCGACGTAGTTGAAGCGGGCGTAGTCCATGATGGACGGCGACGTCCCCATGGTGCAGGTGAACTCGCGGTCCCGGAGCGACTCCACCGGGTAGGCGGCGCTGGACTGCATGGCGTGCTGGAGGCCGAGGGTGTGCCCCACCTCGTGGGCCGCGACGAAGCGGATGAGCTCTCCCATCACCTCGTCGTCGAACTTCGTGGCCCGTGCCTCCGGGTTGGCCGCCGCCGTCTGCACGAAATACCAGTTCCGCACCAGGTTCATCACGTTGTGGTACCAGTTGATGTCCGTCTCCAGAATCTCGCCGGTACGCGGGTCGTGCACGTGGGGACCCGACGCGTTCTGCACGTCGGACGGGAAATAGCGGATGACGGAGTAGCGGATGTCTTCCGGCGAGTACTCCGGGTCTTCCTCCGGCGTCGGTGCGTTCCGGGCGACGATGGCGTTGCGGAACCCCGCCTCCTCGAAGGCGACTCGCCAGTCCTCCACCCCCTGCATGAGGTACGGGCGCCACTTCTCCGGGGTGGTCGCGTCGATGTAGTAGACGATGGGGTTCACCGGGTCGACGAGCTCACCCCGGGCCCACGCCTCCGGGTCGCTGGGATCCAGACGCCACCGGGTGATGTAGGTACGGGTGGCGGCACGCTGCTCGTCGAGCCCGTAGTCGGTCTGCGTGAGCGAGAAGAAGCCCACCCGATCGTCCCAGAGCCGTGGCTGCATGGGATCCTCGGGAAGGACGATCATGGAATGCGCCATCTCCAGCGAGATCGTCCCCGTGGACCCGTTGGCCGGCACCTCGGTGGCCTCGTACGTGAGGACGCTGTGGACCTCGATGTTCTTCGGATAGCTGCGGGCCGATTCGACGAAGGACCGGTCTCCGTCCAGGCGCCGCACCCCGTACGCCTTCCGCCGACTCGCCTGGAGTCCCAACATGGGGACGTCCGACGCGTAGAGGTCCGTGACCTCGATGACCACGGCCGTGGAGTCCGGGTTGAAGGCTGCGATGTCGAACGTCTCGATGACCGGCGGGAAGTTCGACTGCTCCACCGCCCCGGCGATGGGTTGGGTCGTGTCGGCCACATTCACGTACGAGGTCGCGCGGAAGTGGACCTTCTTCCCGTTCATCTCCCACCTCACCGTCTGGGTGTTGGCCTTCTGTCCACCGTATCCGACGTCGGTGTGGGTGCGGGCGATGCGCGACACCAGCAGCATGTCCGTGTCCAGCATGGACAGGGGGATCTCGTAGTACAGCTTGTCGTCCACCCAATGGACGGTGAACACGCCCTCGTCGGAGCGGGCCTCCCCGGTGATCACCTCGGCATAAGGCTTGATCCCGTTTCCGTTCCCCCCCCTGCGGGAGGGAGACGCGTCCTGGCCACCCGCCCGTGCCGCGGCTTGCGGGGAGGGTGACGAGGGCTCGGCCTGGGCGGAACGACACGCGGCGAGTCCCATGGCGAGGGCCGCGAGGACGAAGATGCGAAGAGAGTGGCTCATGGTCTTCCCGGGGGGTGTGTGGGGTGGAGCGGCAGGAAACGAGAATGGAGGACCCCGGCCGTTTCTGCAACGAGGACCACCCGGCGCCGTCCGCTCGGAACGCAGCCGGTGGGGACGAGTACGCGCACCGCGATGCCGCCGCGATCCGTGGATGCGCCGACGCACTCGACGGCCGCGCGGCAGCCCGTGTCGGGCTTGACGCTCGCACCGCCCCACCCATATACCTCTCCGCTCGCCTTCTCCGCAGCGGGAGCGGGCAATCGCGTGCCGAGCGATCGGCGGGGGGGGAACGCTTGGACCAACTGATTTCGTGGACCTTCTGGCGTCACATGGCCCGCCTCCAGGTGGGGCTGTTCCTGTTCGGACTGGCCGTCGCCCTCATGCTCGAAGCACACATCGGGCTCGACCCGTGGTCCTCCTTCCACGAGGCGCTGAGTGTCCGGTCGGGGTTGAGCTTCGGCCGGGTGTCCCAGGGAGTCGGCCTCGTCCTGATCGTGTTCAGCGGGCTCGTGTTGTCGGTACGCCCGGGGGTCGCGACCATCTTCAACATGCTGGTGATCGGCCCCTGGGTGGACGTCCTCCGGGAGCAGGCGTGGTTCCCGGGTGCGGAGGGTGGAGCCGTGGGTACGGCCCAGTTCCTGGTGGGCATCGTGGTGATGGGACTGGCGACGGCGGTCTACATCGGAGCGCGTATGGGCGCCGGCCCACGGGACGGCCTCGCCATGGGTCTGTCCAGAAGGGTGGGCCGGAGCCTTCGTCTGACGCGGAACACCGTCGAGGTCACGGTCCTCGTCGTCGCGGCCTTCCTGGGCGGCTCCATCGGGCTCGGCACCCTCCTCTTCGCCCTCCTCATGGGTCCCACCATGCAGGGGAGCCTCAGGCTGTTCGCCGTCTCCCACGATCCGTCTCCGAGCCTGGGAGTGGCCGCCGAGGGATAGGACGCCATGGCCGCGGGCCGGGCCGCCACGCCGGTGGAGCCATGACGGTCCCGGCGGAGCCGCCCCCGTCGACGCCTCCATCCCGCCCGGGCACGCCACTTGCACGTAGTCACGCCGGACACCGGGAGATCTCCCACGGAGGACCACCCCGGCCCGGGATGCGTGTAAGGCATGGCACGAAGCGATGCCTCACGCGCGCCCGACACCCCCGCCGCGGGATCGTGCGCCCATGCGAGTCAAGATGATCCTCCCCGCCCTGACGGAAGCCACCAGTCCACTCTTCCGTCCCATCAAATACTCGCTCTTCCCGCCGCTCGGGCTGGCCACCCTGGCGGGGTATCTCGATCCGGACGACGAGATCACCCTGGAGGACGAGCACGTCGAGGCGTTGGAACTGAACGACGAGCCCGAGTTGGTCGTGATCCAGGCGTACATCACCTCGGCGCGGCGGGCCTACGCGCTGGCGGACCACTACCGCGGCCGCGGGGCCTACGTGGCCATGGGTGGACTCCACCCGACGTCGCTGCCCGAGGAGGCCACCCGTCACGCGGACACCGTATTCATCGGGCCGGGCGAAGACACCTGGCCGCGGTTCCTCGCGGACTACCGGGCGGGGCGTCCCGCGCCCCTCTATCGCTCGAGCGTGCGATCGTTGCAGGGAATGCCGCATACGCGCCGCGACCTGATCAAGAGACACCTCTATCTCGTGCCCAACTCCATCGTGGTCTCCCGCGGATGTCCCCACTCCTGCGACTTCTGCTACAAGGAAGCCTTCTTCCAGGGCGGGAAGAGTTTCTACACGCAAACGGTGGACGCCGCCCTGGAGGAGATCGACCGCCTCCCCGGCAGGCACCTCTACTTCCTGGACGACCACCTGTTCGGCAACGTGCCCTTCGCGTCCGCCCTCTTCGAGGGAATGCGGGGAATGGGCCGGGTGTGGCAGGCCGCGGGCACCGTCGCCTCGGTGCTCCGGCCGGGCCTGCTCGAACGGGCGAGGGAGGCGGGCCTTCGCAGCCTGTTCGTGGGATTCGAGACGCTGGACCCGGACAACCTGCGTGAGCAGCACAAGCCCCAGAACCTGAACCGGGACTACGCGCTGGCCATCCGCCGCCTCCACGATCTTGGGATCATGGTGAACGGAAGCTTCGTGTTCGGGATGGACGGCGACGGGCCCTCGGTGTTTTCCCGCACGGTGGAGTGGGCCATCGAGCAGGGTATCGAGACGTCTACGTTCCACATACTCACGCCCTACCCGGGCACCGCGCTGTACGAGCGGATGTCCCGCGCCGGCCGCATCCTCCACTCCGACTGGGACCTGTACGACACCCGCCACGTGGTGCATCGCCCGTCCCGGATGTCGCCGGACGAACTGGAGTCGGGCTACTGGTGGGCCTATCGGGAGTTCTACCGCTGGCGCTCCATCCTGCGGGGCGCCGCGACGAAGGAGACACTCATCGAACGGGCGCGGCACCTGGCCTACGCCGGTGCCTGGAAGAAGCTGGAGCCGCTCTGGGACCTGATGATCCGGGCGCGCCGCGTCGCCCGCGCCCGGCCGGGGCTGGAAGCCGTCCTCCTCGGGTTCGGGCGGCACACCGCAGGCGACCGAGTTCACCCCTCGGAGGAAGGTGCATGCGCGGAGAACGAAACCGGATACGCGTCTACGTCGCCACGTCGCTGGACGGCTTCATCGCCGGACCCGACGGAGGCCTTTCGTGGCTCCCCGATGTAGACGCCGGCGCACCCGGGAACCCCGGGTCGCTGGGATACGACGAGTTCATGGCCGGCGTGGGAGCGATCCTCATGGGGCGCCGGGAGCCGGCCACCCGCTCTTCGGAGGGTTGGGGAGCCGGTACCCGCTGGAGATCGTGTCCCACCCCGCCTTCCCGGGTGGAATGGTTCGGTTGAGGGCGCAACCACGCAAGACGTGACCGGAAGAACCGGGCGCGCGCCCGCTCCCGGCTTGACTTCCCCCCTCCCGTTCCGCACATGGAGATGTCCACACCCATCCCGGAGATGACCATGATACGCCACGCACCCGTGTTCCGCGCCGCGCTCCTCCTGGCGGCGGTGTCCTATTCCGCGACGCCGCCCTCCCTCTCCGCCCAGATGTCCAAGGACGAAGTGGAGAGCTTCCTCGACGGCCAGGCAGACCACCTCTCGGACATCGCCATGCAGATCTGGGACCTGGCCGAGCTGGGGTACATGGAGACGCGCAGCTCCGCCCTCCTCGCCGACGAGCTGGAGGCCCACGGCTTCACCGTGGAGCGTGGCGTGGCGGGAATCCCCACGGCGTTCACGGCCACGTTCGGGAGTGGCTCTCCGGTCATCGGAATCATCGGGGAGTTCGATGCCCTCCCGGGAATCAATCAGGACCGCGTCGCCGCGCGTCAGCCCATCGAGGGGAAGATCGCCGGACACGCCTGCGGACATCACCTCTTCGGGACCGCCTCCACGGCGGCCGCCCTCGCGGCGGCGGAGTGGCTCGAACGCACGGGCAACCGGGGCACCGTGCGCATGTACGGAACGCCCGCCGAGGAGGGCGGATCCGGGAAGGTGTACATGGTGCGCGCCGGTCTCTTCGACGATGCCGACGTGGTGCTCCAGTGGCACGCCGGCGACCGGAACAGCGCGTCCCCGGGCTCCAACCTGGCGGTGAAGTCGGCCAAGTTCCGCTTCCACGGGGTGTCGGCCCACGCGGCGGGGGCGCCCGAGCGGGGTCGTTCGGCGCTGGACGGGGTGGAAGCCATGGACTTCATGACCAACCTCATGCGCGAGCACGTCCCCCAGGAGACACGCATCCACTACGTGATCACCTCCGGCGGAAGCGCGCCCAACGTGATCCCCGATTTCGCCGAGGTCTACTACTACGTTCGCCACCCCGACCCCGAAGTGGTCCGTGAGATCTTCGACCGCATCGTGGAGGCCTCCGAGGGGGCGGCACGGGGAACGGGGACGACGGTGGAGCACGAGGTGATCGGTGGCGCGTACTCCCGGCTTCCGGTGGTCTCCCTCCAGGAGGTGGTGTACGAGAACCTGCGGCGGGTGGGCGGGGTCGAGTACACGCCCGAGGAGCGGGCCTTCGCGGAGGCCATCCAGGCATCGTATGGATACGATGCGCCTCCCATCGAGTCGGCGGCTGGGATTCGGCCGTTCGAGTGGACCCAGACCTACGCTTCCACCGACGCCGGCGACGTGAGCTGGACGGTGCCCAACAGCACGCTCTCCACCGCCACCTGGGTGCCGGGCACGCCGGCGCACTCGTGGCAGGCCATCGCGGCGGGCGGCACCACCATCGGGCCCAAGGGGATGATGGTGGCGGCCAAGACGCTGGCCCTCACCGCCGTGGACCTCTTCACCAGCCCGGAGAAGGTGGCGGCCATCCAGGCGGAGTTCGCCGAGCGCCGTGGCGCCGACTTCGAGTACCGGCCCCTCCTGGGTGACCGGGATCCGCCGCTGGACTACCGCGCCTCGGTGGCCCGATGAGAGCGCGTACCTTCGCGGCCGTCGCCGCCCTGTTCCTGGGAGCCCTGGCCCCCCTCGCGGCCCAGACTCCCACCCTGGCCCTGGTGGGCGGGCGCGTCCTGGACGGATACGGAGGTCCCATCCTGGAGAACGGGACGGTGCTCATCGCGGGGGAGCGCATCGTGGCGGTGGGGCCGTCCTCGCAGGTGGACGTCCCCGCCGGGGTGCGGGTGGTGAACACCCAGGGGATGACGGTCATGCCCGGGCTCTGCGACATGCACGTCCACCTCCAGCTCCTGGGGCACGGCGACTACCAGCGCTGGGACGAGCTCTACGGCGAGCGCAACGAGGAGGTCATGGCCATGGCGGCCGGACAACTCCTCCAGGCCGGCGTGACGTGCGCCCGCGACCTGGGTGGTCCACTGGACGAGCTCGTGGCCACGAAGCGGAAGATCGCCGCCGGAGAGATCCCCGGGCCGCGCCTCTTCATCTCCGGGCCCTTCCTCCAGCACGCGCCCTACGAGCCCTGGCAGGCGGACTACCGCTGGGGCGTGAACGGCGCCCAGGACGCCGCCGCCAAGACGCGGCGTCTCATCGAGGCGGGCGTGGACGTGATCAAGCTCATCGACCAGGACCAGCTCACCCACGACGAGGTGGCGGCCATCGTGGCCACGGCCCACGCCGCCGGCCGTCCCGTGGTGGCGCACGCCCACCGCATGGAGGAGATCCGCGTGGGGCTCGAGCACGGAGTCGACAACTTCGAGCACACGGGGCTGGGGACCGCTCCGGGATACGCCCCCGACGTGCTCCAGGCGCTGCGGGAGCGGAACACCGGCCTGTGGTGGACGCCCACCATCTCCCCGCTCTACGTGATGCAGTATACGGGCGAAGTGTTTCCGGAGCGCCTGGACGATCCTTCGTGGCGCGCGGGCATCCCCGATGGGATCGCCGACGAGATCCGGGAGTCGCTGAGCGCCATCCCGCACCTCCCCTACTACGCCCTCTTCCCCAGCCGCATCCCCCGCCTCCCCACCAAGTTCGCCCAGCTTCGCGAGACGGGCGTGCGCATGCTCATCGGCACCGACTCGGGGATCCCCTCCATGTTCCACATCGACTCGACGTGGAGGGAGATGGCCAAGTGGGAGGATCTGGGGGTGCCGTCCATGGAGATCATCCAGTCGGCCACCCTGTGGCCGGCCCGCTTCCTGAGGCAGGACGCCGAGTTCGGGACCGTCGAGGCGGGCAAGCTCGCCGACATCATCGCGGTACGGGGCGACCCCCTCACCGACATGGGAGCGATGCGGTACGTGGAGCTCGTGGTGAAGGGCGGCGAAGTGGTTCGGGAGGGCGCACGGTGAAGCGGCGGGGTGGACTCGCCGCGTGGGCCGCGGTCGGACCCATGGCCCTCGGAGTGCTCGCGTCCGGGTGCGGAGATGGCGGCGCCGGGAGCGGGCTCCGCTCCGAGGTGCGCGACAGCGCCGGGATCGTCATCGTGGAGAACCAGGCGCCGCCCGCGGACCTCTCGCCACTCTGGACGCTCGCCGAGGCGCCGGCGCTGGACATCGGGGTCCTGGAGGGAGAGGACACGTATCAGCTCTTCCAGGTGCGCGACGCCCGCCGCCTCGACGACGGCAGGATCCTGGTGGCCAACGGCGGGAGTCAGGAGGTCCGGGTATTCGACGCGGCAGGGGTCTTCCTGACCGCGTTCGGGCAGGCCGGCGATGGCCCCGGCGAGTTCCGCTATGTCGCCTCCCTCGAGATCCTCCCCGGCGATTCGATCCTCGTGTGGGACCGATCGCATTCCCGCCTGTCGGTGTTCGGGCCCGCCTTCGAGTTCGCGCGTTCCTTCTCGCTGGCGGGGACGGAGACGGCACCGCGCGCCCAGTTCCTGGACCTCCTCGGCGACGGGAGGATCGTGGGGGGCGGCACCGTCACCCCGGACATGAGCGCGCTCCCGCCCACCGGGGTCAGTCGCTTCGACGTGACCCGGACGGTGCACGACCTTTCGGGCGCGGTCACCGCCGATCTGGGAACGCACCCGGGAGCGGAGCGGTTCATCCGCGCGGGAGGCGGGACCATCTCCGTCTGGGTGTCCCCCATGTACCGCACGGCGGTCGCGCTGGGATGGCGGGGCGACGTGGTCATCGCGACCAACGACGCCTACCGGTTCCAGGTGTACGGGCCCGACGGCACCCTGACCCGCGTCGTGCGCATGGACCACCCACCCGTCCCCGTCACCGACGCGGACCGGAGCGCCTACGTGGAAACGCAGGTCCGTGATCTGGACGACGAACGGGCACGCGCGGTGCGGGCCGACCTGGCCGACGTGACCTGGCCCGACACCCACCCCGCGTACGGAACGGTCCTCGTCGACGCCCTGGATCGTCTCTGGGTGGAAGACTACAGGCGTCCCGGAGACGACTCCGCGCCCACGTGGACCGTGTTCGACCCCGACGGCAGGGTCCTCGGGAAGGTCGGGACTCCGGCGGGGCTGGTGATCCACGAGATCGGCGCGGACTACGTGCTGGGCCGCGCCCCCGACGACCTGGACGTGGAGCACGTCCAGTTGTGGGAGGTGCGGTAGGGGGGATAGCGGCCTCACCCGCCCCCCGCTTCGCCACTCATCACCGAGGGCCGGACCGACGATCCCACGTCCGTCCGGCGTCCACGGTACGGCAGGGGTGTCGGTCGGAGAACGATTCCGCGTGCCCGTCGGCGCGGGCCGATGGGAAGGGGGATCGCCGCGTCCATGGGTGGATCGGTGGCGAACGTACCCTGGCCCGTACTTCCTGAGCCTGACACCTTGGGGGGAGCCTTCCTATACAAGGAGCGTCCATTGCATCCCTCTCGTGCCGTTGTCGTCGCCCTGGTCGGCGCGGGCGTCGTGACGGGCTCGGTCCCGCCCCGGATCGACGCCCGGCCGCCCGAGCCGGTGTCCGTCCATCGATGGGTACTCTCCGCCGCCCCCCCCGGCCCGACGGCCCAGGAGGCCCCACGGGCCTGCTCGGGAACGCAGTTTCGGGCTTTCGACTACTGGGTGGGGGAGTGGGTGGTCCGCGACGCCGAAGGGGCACGAGTCGGGACCAGCCGTGTCTCCGTCCGTTCGGACGGTTGCGCCCTCCTGGAGGAGTGGTCCGGGTCGAGTGGGTCCACGGGTATCAGCGTGAACTTCCATGACGAGGCCTCGGGCAGTTGGCATCAGGAGTGGGTCGGGGGGTCCGGGCTGATCCTCCACCTCGCCGGCAACCTCCGGGAAGGCGTCATGACACTGGAGGGTACGAGGGAGACCTCGCGGGGCACCGTCCGGGATCGGCTCCGGTGGATCCCCCTGGACGACGGACGAGTGGAGCAGCACTGGGAGATCTCGGTGGACGGCGGCACCGGATGGGAAACGGTCTTCCAGGGCTTCTACGAACCCTCCGCACGACAAGGTATCCTCCCTCACTCGCCCGACCCCACCTCCCCTGCATCACGGAGTTCGATGCTCCACCCGCGGGGGTCGCGGGACGGAGGAGCCCCCCGCGATGCCGGGACACCGGTCGCGGTTGTCGCCCCCGGACAACCAGGGCGCCGGCCAGCCGCCTGAGAACACCCCACGACGCCCCATCCCCGCTCCATGGCTCCACACCGTTCCCGATCCGGGGGCGGAGGGGGGAGCGACGAACCGGGTGAGATCCTGGCCCCGACGAGGCGGTGATCCCCGGGCCGTCGGCGTCGACCTTCCTGGGCCAGGCACCGTCGGTCCCCTCGACTCAAGGTACGCGACCATCGTGCCGACAATCTCCATCCTGAGGGCGCGCCGTGCGCGGGCCCCTCCCCGGCGATCCCCTTCCAGGAGAGAGAGGTCGAGATGTCTCAGGTCGTTGCAGAGCCCATGGAACAGGTTCAGGTCAGGCAACGGGGGGGCAAGTACCTCAGCTTCTTCCTCGACGAGGAGGAGTACGGCATCGAGATCCTCCGGGTACGGGAGATCATCGGATTGATGCCGATCACGCAGGTGCCTCGGACGCCTCCCTCCATCCGAGGCATCATCAACCTCAGGGGAAAGGTCATTCCCGTTCTGGACCTCCGGCGGCGTTTCCGGCTGCCCGAGGTGGAAGCGACCCAGCAGACGTGCATCATCGTGGTCCAGAGCCACGAAGACGTCGTCGGGATCGTCGTGGACAAGGTCTCCGAGGTGCTCGACATCGGGGCACAGGACATCGACGACGCACCCGCCTTCGGACGGGACGTGGAGACCGACTACATCCTGGGCATCGGCAAGTACGAGGGTCGCGTGCGGCTCCTCCTGGACATAGACCGCGTGTTGGACTTCGAGACGTTCCGTGGCCTTTCTCTTCCCGATGCCCAGGGGGCGTGAGATGATCCGCATCGTAGGCCGTGGGCGGCACGCCGTCATGATCACGGCGCTTCTGGTGTTGGGGGCCACGCTCCCCGGAGGCGCGAGCGCGCAGGGGATCAGCGCGATCCTCGACCGCCTCGATCGCCTGGAAGGGCAGGTCGCACAACTGGATCGGAGTCGACCGGGTCCGGTGACGGTGCCTCCCGGGTCCCGAGCCACGGAAGCCGACGTCACGGCGATTGCCGAGCGACTGACCCGCCTGGAGGAACGCCTGGAGACGCTGGCGGCCCCGCGTGAACGGGACGCCGCCGGAGAAGTGGCATCCCTGGAGGAGGCCGTGGCGTCTCTCGCCGCCGTCGTGCAGGGCCTGGTCGCGTGGCATGCGGGCCCGGACACCGCGGCAGGGGCACCCGAGTCCACGGAAGTCCAGGATGCCTCCGAGGTATTCCCGGACGGCGGAGAGACGGCGGCATCCGACCCCACCCAGGTGGCGACGCCGGGAGGGGTGGAGATATCCGGCTTCGTGGACGCGAGCTACTTCCATGACCGGGGGTCCGCCGCCACGAGCACCTTCGGACTGGATCAGGTTGAGGTGAACATCCGCAGGGCCATCGGCTCCGTGGGTGTCGTCCGTGCGGACGTGGAGTGGGTCAACGACGGTGCCGGCGGTTTCGCGCTGGACGTGGAGCAGGGTTTCCTCCAGTTCAACCTACCGGGCAACGGCGGTGTGACGGTGTCGTTCGGAAAGTTCAATGCCCCCATCGGATTCGAGCTCCTGGACCCCGCCGACATGTACCAGTTCTCGCATGCCCTGGTCTTCAACCACGGACTCCCCACGAACCTCACCGGCGCCATGGTGGCCTTCCCCCTCGGAGGGAGAGCCGATCTGGCCGCGTACGTGGTGAACGGATGGGACCAGAACACCGACGTCGCCGCCGGGAAGACCTACGGGGGTCGCTTGGGGATGGCGTTGGCGGAAGGGATCGCCCTGGGCGTCTCCGCGATCGTGGACGGTGGGGATGAAGCGGTGGACGCGGTGCGCGTATTCGACGCCGACCTCACCGTGGAGGCCGTTGAGGGATGGACGCTGGGCGCCGAGGTCAACCACGGGGTCGGACGGAACGCGGCCTACCCCCAGGCGTGGAAGGGCCTGCTCGCCATGGCCCACAAGGACTTCAGCGACCGCTACGGCTTGACGCTCCGCTATGACGCGTTCGACGACGGCGAAGGGACCCGACTGGGGACGGGCGCCCCGGAGGTCCGTCAGGCATTCGCCTTCGCGCCCACCTTCGTTCTGGGCGACGGCATGGGCGCCCTCATCGAATTGCGGACCGACTGGTCCGACCACGACGTATTCGAGACGCGGGACGGGGCGCCTTCGCGGTCCTTGGTGACCCTCGCGTTCGAGATGACCTACACCTTTTAGCAGTCAGGCGCCACGGCGGCAGAACCCGCACTACGACAGGAGAAGTGAGTATGATGTCCATGAAGAACTGGAAGATGCGGCCCCGGGTGGTCGCCGCTTTCCTGGTGGCGGGGATCGTCCCCTTGGTCGTGGCGGGCTGGTTCGCCTCCAACCGGGCCTCGGCCGCCTTGGAGGACCAGGCGTTCGCCCAGCTCGAGACCGTCCGTGCCATCAAGGCCGGGCAGGTCCAGGCCTACTTCAGCGAGCGCATGGGAGACCTGGACGTCCTCGCGGCCAACCCCTTCGTGAAGATGGCCGTGGTGGAGTTGGAAGCCGCCACCGCCGCCGCCGAGGCAAGGGGCGTCCGGGAACAGGATCTCATGAGTGACGCGGGATACCGCCGCGTCCACGACGTGTACGATCCGGTGCTGAAGCACTACATGGAGGTCTACGGATACTACGACATCTTCCTCATCGGGACGCGGGTGGGACGGGTGAACTACACCGTCACCAAGGAACCGGACTTCGGTACGCACCTCGCCGACGAGAGCCACCACCTGGCCCGGCTCTGGGAGCAGACCGTGGGCAGCGGCCGGCCCAACACCACGGACATGGAGCCCTACGCTCCCTCGGCCGGAGCTCCGGCCATGTTCATCGCGACGCCCGTGGAGGATGGCGGGAGGGTCATCGGCGTGCTGGCGATGCAGATCTCGTCCGAGCAGATCAACAAGATCATGCAGGAGCGGACGGGGATGGGAGAGACGGGCGAGAGCTATCTCATCGGCCCGGGCAAGCGCATGCGTTCCGACTCGTACCTGGACCCCCGGGGTCATTCCCTGGCCGCGTCCTTCGCCGGAACCGTGGAAGTCAACGGCGTGGACACCGAAGCCGCCACCCGCGCCCTGGGCGGAGAAACCGCGGCGGACGTCATCATCGACTACAACGGGAACCCGGTCTATTCGGCCTTCCAGCCGGTGGACCTCCCCGGTGGGATCCGTTGGGCGTTGCTCTCGGAGATCGACGTGGCCGAGGTACGGCAACCCATCGCGACGCTCCAGAGGGGTATCCTCCTGATGTCGATTGTCGCCGGCATCCTCGTGGGGCTGTTCGCTCTGTTCACGGCGGGCGGAATCGCCACGCCGGTGGTGAAGCTCGCCGAGGCGGCGAAGGCCATCGCCAAGGGTGACTTCAGCCAGCGAGTCACGCTGGACCGGGGCGATGAGCTCGGCGAACTGGCCGGCTCCTTCGGGGAGATGTCCGCCGCCGTGCAGGCCGTGGTGGCGGAGCTCGGCGGAACGGCGGACGCGGTGAAGGCGGGGAGGCTGTCGCACCGCGGAGACGCGAGACGGTTCCAGGGAACCTACGCGGATCTCGTGACGGGCGTGAACGGAGTGGTGGACTCTTTCGTGACGCCGATCTCGGTGACCTCTCACTACCTGGCGGACATCAGCGCCGGGACGATCCCGGACAAGATCACGGAGAAGTACCACGGGGACTTCGATCAGATCAAGAGCGCGCTGAACCAACTCGTGGACGTCATGACGGGGCTGCTGGGCGAGACGCGGGCGCTGACGGCGTCGGCGCTGGCCGGGGACCTGTCGGCGCGGGGCGACGCGAAGCGGTACCACGGCGGCTGGCACGACCTGGTGGGCGGGATCAACGAAACGTTGGACGCCGTGATCGAGCCGGTCAAGGAAGCACAGACGGTTCTGGAGCGTGTGGCGGGCCAGGACCTGACGGCGCGGATGGTGGGGACCTACAAGGGGGACCACGCGCGGATCAAGGAAGCCCTGAACGCGGCCGTGGACAACCTGGACGAGGGGATGACGCAGGTACAGGCGGCCGCGGAACAGGTGGCGTCGGCGTCGGACGAGATCAGCAGCGGAAGCCAGTCGCTGGCCCAGAGCACTTCGGAGCAGGCGAGCACGTTGGAGGAGATCTCGAGTTCGCTCCAGGAGATGACCTCGATGACGCAGCAAAGCGCGACCAACGCCCACGAGGCGAAGGGGCTGTCGGATGCGGCGCGCCAGTACTCGGAGAAGGGGATGGAGTCCATGCGCCGCCTGGCCGGAGCGGTGGAGAAGATCAAGGCGTCGTCGGATCAGACGGCGAAGATCGTGAAGACCATCGACGAGATCGCGTTCCAGACGAATCTCCTGGCGCTGAACGCGGCCGTGGAGGCCGCCCGCGCCGGAGACGCGGGGAAGGGCTTCGCGGTGGTGGCGGAAGAAGTCCGGAACCTCGCGATGCGGTCGGCGGAAGCGGCCAAGAACACGGCGACCCTCATCGAGGAGTCGGTCGGCAACGCGGAGGGGGGCGTGGCGCTGAACGCGGAGGTGATGGGCAACCTGGAGGAGATCACGTCGCAGGTGGTGAAGGTGAGCGAGGTGATGGCGGAGATCACGGCGGCGTCGGAGCAGCAGAGCGAGGGGATCAATCAGGTGACGACGGCCGTGGAGCAGATGAACCAGGTGACGCAGCAGACCGCCGCGAATGCCGAGGAGAGTTCGAGCGCATCGGAGGAGCTGTCGGGCCAGGCGGAGGAATTGAAGTCTCTGGTCGGCCGGTACGCCCTGACGGCGGGGCGTGCGGTCGTGGGTGCCTCGGGGACTCGCGGTGGCCAGGGTTCGTACGGGACGGCGGGCCCCGGGAACGGGCACGCCGGAAAGGCGCGGGGGTGGGGGAAGTCGCACAACGGGGGGTCACGGCGGCCGGAAGTGGCGCGTGCGATCCACCGCGGTGGAGTAGCGGGGGCCTCGGCGTCGGACCTGATCCCCTTCGACGACGACGACGTGCTGGGCGAATTCTGAAGAAGGCGTAGCGCGGTACGCTCGCGGAACCCGCCACCGGCGGGCGTGTCAGGCCACGTGTTCCGACGGCCATGGGGTACTCCCACAGGGATTGGGGGGTACCCCATGGCGCATTTGCGGACGTCGAGTGACAACGAACCGGACTCCCACGGAGACGCGAACGTCCGGATCACCGACGTGAGCGAATGGGAGAGCCTCCCCGAGGCCAGGCGAGCCCGGCAGGCCACGGCCCGGTAGCGGCAAGCATCGCTCCCCCCCGGACGAGGCGCCCCGATGACCCGTCGTGGAGCGCGCGCAGGGTGGTGGCCCCGGAGGGGCGTGCCACGCAGAGGGCCGACGCCGGCCGGACACCCTCACACACCCTTCTCCTACCCGCTACGGAGAGGCAGCGCCCCCCACCACCCGCCTCACCGCCGCCGCGATCTCCCGGCTCAACGCCGCCAGGGCGCGGCTCTGCGCGTCCACCACGGCGGCCCGGTCGGGACCGGCGGCCGACTCGTGGACCACCGTGGTGCGGCGCTCCACCACCCCCCCGTCACCGGCGTCGACGATCCACCATGCGGCGTCCAGGACCACGGCTCCAGCCACGTCGGCCTCGAAGCGGCCCACCTCCACCGTGATCCCGTAATCGGGCGCCTCGGACCGGTGCCACGGGTAGGCGACGTAGGAGCTGGACGGGAGGAGCCGGGCGAGGTTCTCGCGGAGCGTACGGGGCACGTTCTCCCTCAGCGGCTCCGCCCAGCGATCCGACTCGGCCAGCGACACTTCGTGCTCGCTCACCCGCACCACGATCTGCGGCCGGTCCAGGTATCCGGGAAGGGTGACGGGCCCCAGGCCCAGGACCACCGGAACCGGAGCACCGGCCTCGAGCCCCGGCGGCGAGCTCAGCAGGAAGAAGGCGGACAGGTCCGGCTTGGCCCCGAGGCAACCGGCCACCACCGCGGGGACCACCCACACGAATCGTCTCATCAGGATCCTCCCGGCCGGCCCCGGATCAGGGCGCTCGGATTGCGTTCGAGGTAGTCCGCCAGGTCGCGCAGGGCCCGGCTCGCGGCGCTCAGATCCAACATGGCCCTTTCGAACTGCACCAGCGCCGGCGCCTCGGGATCGATGAGCCCGTTCATCCCCGCCAGGGTGGTCTCGAGCTCCCCCAGGGTGGCGGTGGCCTGGTCGCTGGTCCGGCGTACCCCCTCACTCATGGGAACCAGCGAGGAGTCGACCCGGACCAGGAGCGCCTGGAGATCACCGACGGCGGCGTTCAGGCCGTCGAGGGTCGCCGGAAGCCGCCGGACGGACGCCGCCAGCTCGGGCGACCCGGCCAGCTCGCCGAGCTGCCCCAACGCCTGCGTCGCCACGTTCACCAGGGAGTCGAGACGGACCTTGCCGAGATCGGCGATGATCCCGAAGGCCTCTTCCTGGATGCGCTCCAACCCGGTGTTCACCGTGGGGATCTCCGGGTAGGGCGCGCCCTCCACCAGTTCGTGCTCCACGGGATCGTCGGGGTCCAGGTCGAGGGCGATGTACTTCCGACCCGTCACCATGCTCTCCGTGGAGAGCTGGGCCCGGATCCCCAGGCCACGGAGGGTCTCGATGTCCAGCGGGTCGGCGACCCGGACCGAGGCTCCACGTGACTCCACGCGGTCGCGATCCACCTCGTAGACCACCGCGATGCGCAGGTCGCCTCCGGGACGCTGCATTTCGGGGAGATCCAGGAGGATGTCCGTCACGGCTCCCACGTCGATGCCGCGGAATCGCACCGGCGCACCCACGTCCAGCCCCGACACCGATCCGTCGAAGAAGGACATGAACGTCCGCGTGTCGCGGAACAGCTTGCCGGAACCGAACACCACGACGGCGATCACCGAGAGGAGGACGCCGCCCAGCACGAAGCCTCCGATGAGGGTGGGATTGGCTCGACGGCTCACGCTAGAGTTCCCCTCTTCTCAGGAATCGACGAACCCGCTCGTGCTCGGAGTGATCGCGCAACTCGGTCGGCACGCCCATGTCGATCATGGTGCGACTCTCCGAGTCGAGAAAGACGCTGTTGGTACCGATGGCGAAGATGCTGGCGAGCTCGTGGGTCACGATGACGATGGTGGCACCCAGACTGTCACGCAACTCGATGATGAGATCGTCGAGAAGGCGGGCGCTGATGGGGTCGAGGCCGGCGCTGGGCTCGTCGAAGAAGAGGATGTCCGGATCCAGGGCCATGGCGCGGGCCAGCCCGGCCCGCTTCTGCATCCCACCGCTGATGTCGGGAGGATAGTAGTCCTCGAAGCCCGCCAACCCCACCAGGGCGAGCTTGAGCGCGGCGACCTCCCGGATCTCGTCCGCACCCAGGTCGGTGAACTCGCCCAGGGGAAGCGCCACGTTCTCCGCCAGCGTCATGGAGCTCCACAGCGCCCCGCTCTGGTAGAGCACGCCGATGCGGCGCAGCATCTCCATGCGCCGGGCGGGCGCGGCCCGGGTGAAGCTCTCCTCGCCGTACAGGATCTCGCCCTCGAAAGGCTCGTTGAGTCCGATGAGGTGCCGTAGAAGGGTGCTCTTGCCGCATCCGCTACCGCCCATGATGACGAAGATGTCGCCCGTTCGGATGCTGAAGTTCAGGTCGCGCTGGAGCACGAAGTCTCCGTACGCCATGGTCAGGTCGCGCACCGTGATGGCCGCCCGCCCCTCCATCAGAGACCCAGCGCGTAGAAGACGAAGGCGAAGACGCCACACGCCACGATGATGGCCACGATGCCGGTGACCACGGCGGAGGTGGCGGCGTCCCCCACGGAAGACGAGCTCTTCCCGGACTGGACACCACGCAGGCAACCCGCCGTCGCCACCAGGACTCCGTAGACGCTCCCCTTGAACACACCGCCCACCACGTGGGAGAAGCCCACCGCGTCGGCGGTCTGGAGGAGGTACTCCACGGGAGACAGGTCGAGCATGGTCACGCCCACGAAGGCGCCGCCCAGGATCCCCATGGCGTCGCCGTACAGGGTGAGGAGGGGCATCATGAGGCAGAGCGCCACCACCCGCGGAAGCACGAGGAACTCCATGGACGAGATGGACATGGTCTCCAGCGCGTCGATCTCCTGGGTGACCTTCATGGACCCGAGCTGGGCGGCGAAGGCGGCCCCACTGCGTCCCGCCATGATGATCCCGGTGATGAGGGCGCCCATGTCGCGCACCATGGCCACGCCCACCAGATCCGCCACGTAGATGGTGGCGCCGAAGGTCTGGAGCTGGATGGCTCCCACGAAGGCCAGGATCAGCCCCAGCAGGAACGTCACCAGCGTCACGATGGGGAGCGCCTCGAACCCACTCTGCTGCACGAGCAACGCCAGGTCCGACCCCCGGAACCGGGCCCTTCCCCGGAGAAAGCGGCCCAGGGTGAGGGCGAGCTGCCCGAGGAAGTGGAGATCGCTGCGGAACAGTTGATGCGTCTCGATGACCAGCTCGCCGATCCGATCGATGAAGGGATCGTCGGACACGGTGGACCGCGCGCCGTCCTTCTCCGGCACGGCTTCCGCGAGGGCGAGGAGGCGCCGCAGCCCCTGGGGAAGGCCGGCGGGATCGATGGTGACGTGTCGCTCCCTGGCGAGCCTGGAAGCGCTGGTCAGAAACGCCAGGATCGAGGTGTCCCACTCCCCCAGTCCTCCGGTGTCGAAGGCGATGCGCGACACCACCGTCCCGGCGAGCTCGCGCTCGAGTTCCCCGGTGGAAGGGATCCCACCGGCGAGGCTCCACGACCCGCTCAACCGCACGACCAGCGTTCCTCCGCCCTCGTGCGCGAGGGTCGCTTCACCATTGGAGGACGCGACAGGAGGCATGGGCAAGAACCGGGACCGCGGGGAGACCCCACCGATCGGTGAGGTCTTCAGGACTCGCGGCACAGTAGGGTACGTCCGCCCCGGGGGCAATCACCGCCCCCGCGCCGCCCACCCCTCGTTCGGGACCGGCCGGAGTGGTGCTACCGCCCCACCTCGTCCGCCAGCGACGCCAGCGCCCGCTCCAACTCCTTCATGGCCCGTTCGAGGTCGACCTCCACCGCCTCCTCGACCTCCGCCAACTCGGCCTCCAGCGCCGCCTCCATCTCGGCGAGCGCGGCCTCCCGCCGTTCCAGCGCCCGCTCCACCTCGACGTCGATGGCCATGTCGATATCGACGCCGTGCAGCTCCATGGCCACGGAGCCGCACCCCACGTCGATTCGTTCCACCACCGTGGGCGCCACCACCACCCCGTGCGCTCCCGCGTGCACCGACACGCGCGGTGCCGACACCAGCACGGACTCCATGCAGCGCTCTTCATGGTCCATGGCACCGATCATAGCGTCCGTCACGCCCACCCCCGCGAGCCCCGCTCCCGCGATGCACATCACCGCCAACACATCCGCCCCGAACCCGTTCATGACCGCCCCTCCCTCTCGCCGTCCGACACCTCACCGCATCCTGTATGAGATACGACGGAGGAATCGCCGGAAGGGTTGCAGACGACGAGAGCCCCGGCGGCCGTGATGGCCGCCGGGGCTCCGTCGGATCCCAACCCGATCAGGCGATCAGTTCAGGAAGTACTTCGCTCCGATCTGGATCTGCCAGCGGGAGAAGATGCCGGGATCCGTCACGAACGTCTCCGTGGCGCCGCTGAAGTTGAAGATGGGCTCGCCATCCACGTCCCACCCTTCGAGGAGGAGCGGAGACGTGGCCTTCGGGTCGGCGAACTTGCGCACGCCCCAGTCGCTGTTCAGCAGGTTCCCCACGTTGAGGATGTCCATGCTGATCTGGAGCGTGTTGGCGCCCTCGGAGGATCCCACCTTGATGTCCTGGAGCACCCGTAGATCGATGTTGCTGTACCACGGGTTCACGCCGCCCATGCGCTCGGCGATCTCCCCCCGATGCTGGCTCAGGTACGCGTCCTGCTCGATGAAGGCATCGAGGGCCGCCCACTGCGCCGGATTGGCCAGACGGATGTCGCTCTGGCTGGCGGGGATGTAGATGAGGTCGTTCCCGCCCTGTCCGTCGCCGTTCACGTCACCGGCGTAGATGAAGGAGTAGCGGTTGCCCCCGGCCGCGGTGAAGCGGTTCCCCTCGGCCATCTCCATGAAGACGCCGAAGTGGGTGGAGGTGCGCTCGTTCCATCCCTTGGTGTACATGGCGGACCCGACGATGCGGTGACGCTGACCGAACTCGGACCAGGCCAGGCCGGGGTTGTTGGGGTCACCCTGCACGGGCTGGTTCTGCCAGAGCACCGACGCGATCTCGGTGGACTTGAGCTTGTTCTTGGCGTCGGTGTAGCTGTACGACAGCATGGTGGCGAGACCGCTCTCGAACGCCTTCCGGAGCTGCGCGGTGACGTTGAAGTTGTAGCCTTCGCTGGTGTTGTCGATGACGTAGATCCCCGCGCCGCCGTCGGCGTTCAACTCGTTGGCGCCGAAGCCGCCGTAGTACGGACGTCCATCGGCCAGCGTCCGCACCGGGCGCACCAGGTCGGCGTTACGCATGTAGATCCCGTTCAGGTCGTTCCCGTACATGACCTCCAGCGTTCCCGACATGTCCCACGGGAGTTCCTGATCCACGGCCAGGTTGGTGACCCACACCTGGGGCCACTTGAAGTCGGAGACCATGGCGTTCAGGTCGTACGACTGCTGCAGGATGGCGTCGTCCGACGTCGGAATCGGTGCCACGCCCTCGTTGAAGAACGGGGCCCAGAGATTGGGGTTGGCACCCGGGTTGGAGATGACGTTCCCCACCCACACGAAGGGAACGCGCCCGGTGAAGACCCCGGTCCCGCCGCGAAGCTGCGTGCTGCGATCGCCCTTCACGTCCCAGTTGAAGCCCACGCGGGGAGAGAGCATGGGCGTGGCGCCCGGGAGGCTGGACTGGTCCACGGTCTCGGGCTGGCCGTTCTCGTCCAGCGCCGTGAGCCCCCTGGAGAAGGGGTTGTCCACCGGGTCGGTGAAGTACATCGGCAGGTCCACCCGCAACCCGTACGTCAGGCTCAACTTCTCGGAGGCCAGGAACTCGTCCTGGGCGTAGAAGGAGAGCTGACCCACGTCGATGTTCTCACCCTTGTAGGGCGAGGTCGACGGCGTGACCATCCCGCGGAAGTCCTTCTGGTTCGGGTTCGCGGGATCCGTGGCGGCGAAGAAGTCGGCCAGCGACCCGAAGGTGGACCCGATGGGGATGAAGTCAGGAAGGAAGAAGACTCCGTGGCGGAAGATGTTGAACGAGTTGAAGAACCCGAAGTACTCGAAGTTCGTCCCCACCGTGATGGTGTGGTTCCCCTTGTAGAAGGAGAGGTTGTCCGTGAGCTGGAGCACGTCCTGATCCAGGATGTTGTGGATGGAGAACGGCTCGTGTCCCAGCGTGGTGTACGTGACGCCGTCTTCCCCGATGTCGATGGTGGGGAAGTCTTCGCTCATGGGCGCCCGGTGGTCCCGGAAGCGGTTGTAGCTGGCGAAGAACCGGTTGGCGTACGAGTTCCCGCGGCTGTTCAGCTCCAACGCGAAGGAGTGCAGCTCGTTGTTGATGGTGTAGCCCGAGTTCTGGAACGGGAGGCTGGACGAATTCGGCCCGCGCCCCGTGTTGTTGAAGCTGAGCACGAAGGGGTGGGGGCCCAGGTCGCGGCTGGCGTCCAGATAGCTGTAACGGAAGCTGAGGTTGTTGGTCTCGTTGATGTTCCAGTCCAGCTTCGCCAGGAGCTTGTTGTTGTCCGTCTCGTGGATGTACCCCTGGTAGGGGCCGGTGTCGTAGTTGTAGGCCTCCATCATGCGCTGACGGATGGCGTCCATGGTGGCCTCGGTCACGCGGGACTCCCCGAAGCCGGGCACGCCACCCTGGCTGGCCACGAAGTCCGAACCGGGATCGTCACGGCGCTCGAGCTCGGCGTTCACGAAGAAGAAGAGCTTGTCGCGCTGGATGGGTCCGGAGAAGGTGAAACCGGACTGGTTGAAGGCGAGGTCGGGATTGGCCACCACGTCGTTGCCGGCCACCGTGTTGCCGATGAGCGACTCGTTGCGAGTGAACGTGTAGACGGAACCCTTGAACTCGTTGGTCCCGCTCTTGGTGACGGTGTTCACGTTGGCCCCGGTGAACCCGCCCTCACGCACGTCGAAGGGCGCGATGGACACCTGCACCTGCTCGACGGCGTCGAACGGCACGGGCTCGGCGCCGGTCTGGCCGCCGGGAGACGGGTCGTCCAACCCGAAGGGATTGTTGAAGTACGATCCGTCCAGCGAGATGTTGTTGAAGAGCCAGTTCCGCCCGGCGAAGCTCATGTTCCCGTCGTTGCGCGGGTCGATGCGGATGAGGTCGCGGGTGCTCCGCTTCACGGAAGGCATCTGCGCGACCTGCTCGGCCGTCACGAAGGTGGCGGCGCCAGTGCGATCACTGTTGAACACGTCGTCTTCCTGGACGCTCACCTCGATCCCTTCCAACTGAACCGCCTGCGCCGCGAGCTGGAAGTCCAGCCGCACCGTCTGGCCGAGCTGAACGTACACGTCGGTCTCGGTGGCCGTGGCCCGCCCGATCATCTCGACGGTGACGGTGTAGGGCCCGCCCACGCGCATGTTGGGGAGCATGAAGGTTCCGCCCTGGCGGACCAGAGTGGCGTAACGGGTGCCGGACGGCGTGTGCACCGCGGTGACCGTGGCGCCCACCAGGGCCTGACCGGCGTCGTCCGTGACGAATCCGTTCATGGCGCCCGTGGTCACGCCCTGGGCGGACACGGCCGACACGGTGAGCAGGGCGGCCGATACGGCCAGGAAGAGTCCGCGCAGCAGAGCGCCGGAACGGACGACCGATGTTTTCATCTCTCGGGCCTCCAATGGATCGAGGGTAGGGGAATGCGCTGTCATGATCTCGACGTTCGCCCGGGGAGATGGGCAATCGGACATCCCCCGAGCCCAATATCATGCGAGAGCCACGGTCGTTCAGCAAGCGCATGAAGCACGGTGCCCACCCCGGATCCATGGACGGGCGAGCTAGACCGGATACGGGTGGAGAAGTCCCCCGCCTTCGCCGGCGACGGGATCGGCATCCGCCTGCCCGGCAGCGACGAGACGCGGGCCGGCTCCGACGAGGACATCCCGGTCGCCGATCGCATGGCCCGACACGTTCCGCTCTCCATCTCCGCGGAGCCCCCCGCTCTTGCACCCCCGCGAGGGCATCCCCACTCTAAGCCCGAACAAAAACAGATCACGTCGAGGCAGGAGCCAAGACCATGTTCGGGCAAACCCCCCGCCGCGCTGTGGGCGCGATGGCCTTCGTTGCCGTGTTGACTCCGGCGGTCGTGCACGCGCAGACCATCCCCGCGGACCAGTTGGACCCTCTCGTGTTCCGGCACATCGGCCCGGTGGGCAACCGCCTGGCCTCGGTGGCCGGTGTGGCCGGCGACCCCCTCACGTATTACGTGGGGGCGGCTTCCGGCGGGCTCTGGAAGACCGACGACGGCGGGATCAACTGGCGGCCGCTCTTCGAAGAGATGGACGTCCACTCGGTGGGCGCCCTGGCCGTGGCGCCCTCCGACCCGCAGATCGTGTGGGCCGGAACCGGTGAGCCCCACATCCGCTCCAACGTGACCATCGGAGACGGGATCTACCGATCCGCCGACGGCGGCGAGCACTGGGAGCACATGGGGCTGGACGCCACCGGCCGCATCAGCCGCATCGTCGTCCATCCCACCAACCCGGACATCGTGTACGCCGCTTCGGTGGGACACGCCCATGCACCCCAGCGGGAACGCGGGATCTTCCGCACCGTGGACGGCGGCAAGACGTGGGAGCACGTCCTCTTCGTGGATGAGAACACGGGGGCCTCGTCGCTCATCATGGATCCCAACAACCCTCGCATCCTCTTCGCGGGAATGTGGCAGATCCGGGTGAACACGTGGGGACGCGAGAGCGGCGGCCCCGGCTCGGGGATCTTCATGTCGCGCGACGGTGGGAGCACCTGGACGCGCCTGAAGGGGCACGGGCTCCCCACCCTCCCCGTGGGGAAGATCGACGTCTGCATGAGCGGCGCCGACTCGCGCATGATCTACGCCCTCATCGAGACGGGAGACGGCGTGCCCTGGCACGGGCAGGAGACGGAGAGCGGTGAGCTGTGGCGCTCCGAAAATGGCGGATACGACTGGCGACTCGTGAACCACAGTCGCGACCTGGGAGGGCGGACCGCCTACTACAACAACTGCCGCGTCTCCACGGCGGATCCCCACGAGGTGTACTTCCTCACGGCGGGCTTCTCGCGGACGTTGGACGGGGGCGTCACGTACCGGAACGAGTTCGGGCTGCGCCGTCCGGGCGGGGACCATCACGACATGTGGATCGACCCCACCGACGCGGACCGCATGATCGTGGTCCACGACCAGGGCCTCTCCATCTCCCGGAACCGGGGGGAGACCTGGCACCGGGTGGAACTCCCCGTGGGCCAGATGTACCACGTGACCGCCGACAACGCGATCCCCTACAACGTCATGGGGAACCGGCAGGACGGCCCCTCCGCGCGCGGGCCGAGCAACACGCGGGACGGGCCCTTCATCCCCCGGGGTTACTGGGAGACGGTGGGTGGCGGTGAGAGCGGATTCGCCACCCCCGATCCCGAGGACCCGGACATCGTGTGGTCGAGCGCGTCGGGCTCCGGCGCCCGCGGTGGCATCGTGGTGCGCTGGGACGCCCGCAACCGGCAGTTCCGCAACGTCGAGGTGTGGCCGGAGAGCACGGGCGGGTGGCCGGCGGAGGATCTCCGCTACCGCTTCCAGTGGACCTTCCCGCTCCTGATCTCACCCCACGATCGCAACACCATCTTCGTGACGAGTCAGCACGTTCACCGCACCCGCAACGGCGGACAGAGCTGGGACGTCATCAGCCCCGACCTCACCACCAACGACAAGTCCCGGCAGGGGATCAGCGGCGGGCTCACGCCGGACAACATCGGCGTGGAATACTGCTGCGTGATCTACGCCTTCGACGAATCCCCGGTGCAGGAAGGCGTCTTCTACGCCGGATCCAACGACGGAAAGGTCCACGTGAGCCGCGACGGCGGAGAGGTCTGGACCGACGTCACCGCCAACTTCCCCGGCTGGCCTGAGGACGGCGTGGTCCGCGGGATCGACGCCTCGCGGTGGGACGCCGGGAAGGCGTACCTGGTCGTGGAGGCACACCAGGTGGGCGACTTCGCCCCCTACGTGTACAAGACGGAGAACTACGGCGCCGGCTGGACCCGGATCACCCACGGGATCGCCGACCATCCGCTCAGCTTCACGCGCAGCATCCAGGAAGATCCCGTCCGGCCCGGGCTGCTCTACCTGGGGACCGAGAACCGCATCTACGTCTCCTTCGACGACGGCGCGAACTGGCAGCCGCTGGTCAACAACATGCCGCCGTCTCCCATGTACGGGATCGTCGTGCAGGAGCACTTCAACGACCTGGTCATCGGGACGTACGGGCGAGGCTTCTGGATCATGGACGATCTCACACCGCTCCAGCAGTTGGACGGCGAGGTCCGGAACGCGTCGGCGTACCTCTTCCAGCCCCGCGACGCCTACCGCTTCGCCTCCACCACCGGCCGCTTCCGCCCCATGCCCGGCGACCAGACGGCGGGGACGAACCCGCCCTACGGAGCTTCCATCAACTACTGGCTCGGCGACGGAGTGGCCGGCCCGGCCACGCTGACCATCTCGAACGAGGCCGGAGACGTGGTACGGACGATGACGGGCACCACCGAGGCCGGGCTCAACCGCGTGTGGTGGGACCTGCGCGACGGTGGTACGGAAAGGATCCGAATGCGCACGACGCCCCTCTACGCGGACTGGATCGACCTGGGGTCCGAGCGGGTGATCGACCGGGGCCGGGGCCCGTCGGTGCTCCAGGCGCCCGGCAGGTACACGGTCACGCTGACGGTGGCCGGAGAGTCGTTCACGAAGACGCTGAACGTGCTCAAGGATCCCAACTCGGAGGGGACCCTCGCCGACATCCGTGCCCAGGTCGCCGCCATGGAGGAGATCCAGAGCGACTTCGAGTCCGCGGCGGAAGCCGTGAACCGCATCGAGTGGCTCCGGCGACAGCTCCTCGACCTGAGCGCCGTCCTCGAGGACCAGGGCGGCGCCGACGACGTGGTGGGTGAGGCGGGGCGCTTGGGCGACCTCCTCATCGCCATCGAGGAGCAGCTCGTGCAACTCCGCACCACGGGGACGGGCCAGGACGGCGTCCGCTATCCCGCCAGGGCGGTGGAGCAGCTCTCCCACCTGGCCAACGGCGTCGGGACCGCGGACTTCGGCCCCAGCGACCAGCAGGGTGAAGTGCGTACCCTGATCCGCACGCGCATCGACGCGGCCCGCGGCCAGCTCGACGCGTTCATCGCCGATGAGCTGGCCCGCTTCAACCGGCTCCTCCGGGAGCAGGGGCTGAATCCGCTCATCAGCGAGTAGCGGCTCGCGGGAACCGCCGCCCGGGTGACGGTGTGCGTCACCCGGGCGGCGGACCGTTCCGGAGCGCGGGACGCGCTGGCGGGACTGGCCTCGCCCCCTCCTTCGCGGCGATACTTGGCGGATGAAACGTCCGCTTCCGGTGCTGGGTTGGCGGGAGTGGATCTCCCTTCCCGACCTGGGCATCGACAGGATCAAGGCCAAGGTCGATACCGGAGCGCGCACCTCCGCTCTGCACGCCTTCGACATCCGCCCCTTCAAACGGGGGGGACGGTCGATGGTGCGCTTCAAGGTCCACCCGGTGCAGAAGGACGCGCGCACCGTGGTGGAATGCGAGGCGGCGGTGGTGGACCAGAGGAAGGTGCGGAGCTCCTCCGGCCAGGAGTCGCTGCGCTTCGTGATCTCCACGGTCATGGAGGTGGGCGGAGTCCGGCGAACGGTGGAGATCACCCTTTCCCGGCGCGATTCCATGGGATTCCGCATGCTCCTCGGACGCCGAAGCATCAAGAAGAAGTTCCTCGTGGATCCAGCCGGATCCTTCCTCACCAGCCGACCCTGACCCCCCTCCGACGACCCCATGAAGATCGGCATCCTCTCCTCCAAGGCATCCCTCTACTCCACCAGCCGCCTCAGGCAGGCCGCCGAGGAGCGGGGCCACGACGTGGAGGTGGTGAATCCCCTCCAGTGCTACATGAACATCTCGGTGAAGCGGCCCAAGGTCATGCACCGCGGTGGCGAGTTGAGCTTCGACGCCATCATCCCCCGGATCGGGGCGTCGAAGACGTTCTACGGCACCGCCGTGGTGCGCCAATTCGAGATGATGGGAGTCTTCACGGTGGCGGAGTCGCAGGCCATCTCCCGCTCCCGCGACAAGCTCCGCTCCATGCAGCTCCTTTCGCGTGAAGGAGTGGGCCTTCCGGTGACGGGGTTCGCGCGCTCCCCCAAGGACCTGGACGGCGTGATCCAGTCGGTCGGCGGCCCACCGCTCATCATCAAGCTGCTGGAGGGGACCCAGGGGATGGGCGTGGTTCTGGCGGAGACCCGCAAGGCCGCCGAATCGGTGATCGGAGCCTTCCGCCAGCTCGACGCCAACATCCTCCTGCAGGAGTACATCAAGGAAGCCAAGGGCTCCGACCTGCGGGCGCTGGTGGTGGGAGGAAGGGTGGTGGCCGCCATGGAGCGGCACGCCGCGCCCGGCGAGTTCCGCTCCAACCTCCACCGTGGGGGAACGTCCAACCCGGTGACGCTCAGCGCCAAGGAGCGCAACACGGCCATCCGGGCGGCGCGGGTCATGGGCCTGGGGCTGGCCGGCGTGGACCTCCTCCGCTCGGAGCGGGGTCCACTGGTGATCGAGGTGAACTCCTCGCCGGGACTCCAGGGGATCGAGACGACCACCGGCGTCGACGTGGCCGGGGAGATCATCGAGTACATCGAGAACCACGCCACCCACGACGACGACCAGCAAGCCACGTCGTCCGACGACCCGCGTCCGCCCCGGAACAGGGCGCGTTCCCGGAAGGCCCGGCCGGCGTCCCTCGGAGACGAGTCTGAGTAGCGCCTTCCACCCCCTGGAGGTGGGCGGCGTTCAGGTCGCCCCGGGAACGCGCGCGCGCGCCGAGATCCCCGTGGCCCGCCGGACCACGGGCGAGTGGGCCTTCCTCCCCGTGGAGGTGGTCCACGGCTCCCGCGAGGGTCCCGCCGTGTGGCTGAGCGGGGCCATCCACGGAGACGAGCTCGACGGCGTGGAGATCATCCGTCAGGTGCTGGGGAGGCTTCGCGCCCCTTCCATGGCCGGTACGGTGCTGGCGGTTCCGGTGGTGAACGTGTTCGGGTTCAGCAACGAGAATCGGTACCTCCCCGACCGGAGGGACCTGAACCGGTCCTTCCCCGGCGGCGCCCGCGGGTCCATGGCCTCGCGCCTGGCCCATCTCTTCATGAAGGAAGTGGTGTCGCTCTGCGACGTGGGGTTGGACTTCCACTGCGGGTCCGACGGGCGCGAAAACCATCCCCAGGTGCGCTGCAACCTCGACGATCCCGAGACCCGCGAGTACGCCCGCGCCTTCGCCGCGCCCATCACCATCCACAACCGTCCCCCCGACGGGTCGCTGCGCAAGGCCGCCCTGAAGGAGGGCGCCCGTGTCCTGGTCTACGAGGCCGGAGAGGTGGGCCGCTTCACCCCCTCCGCCATCGAGACGGGCGTGGCCGGTACGTTGCGCCTCCTCCGGTCCCTGGGAATGGTGGGCGGCGACGCCGTCGACGAACCTTCCACCCTGGAGGTCCGGGAGACGTACTGGATCCGCGCCAACCGCAGCGGGGTGTTCCGGGTGAGCGTGGCGCTGGGCGAACACGTCGAGAAGGGTCAGCACCTGGGATCCATCGCCGACACGCTGGGAGACGAGGGGCGCCCGGTCCGGGCACGCACGGCCGGAATGGTCATCGGGCGGCGCGTGAACCCCCTGGTCTACCAGGGAGAGGCGGTGGTCCACGTCGCCTCCCTGGACGGATCACCCCTGGAGTAGCACTCCCTCCTCCAGAAGCTCCACCACCTCCGCCTCGGCCATCCCGTCGCCCAGAAGGACCTCCCGCGTGTGCTCCCCCAGGAGGGGAGCCCCTCGCCGCGGGGGCCGGGCCCCGTCGGAACGTTCCAGCTTCACCGGCGTCCCCAGGGTACGCAGCCTCCCCACCCGGGAGTGCTCCACCTCCGTGACCATCTCCCGTGCGAGCGTCTGGGGGTGCTCCAGCATCTCCCCGATGGTGGCCACGGGACCGGCCGGGACACCCGCCGCCGTGAGGCGCGCCACCCAGCCGTCGGTGGAATCACCGAGGAAGTGGGGCGCCAGCGTCTCCACCAGGTCCTCCAGGTGGCTCATCCGGTCCTGGTTGGCGCTGAAGCGGGGATCGTCCCGCAGTCCTGGGACACCCAGAACGCCGGTGAGCCGCGACCAGGTTCCCTCGTTGCTCGCCCCCACGTTCACCCACCCGTCGGACGTGGCGAAGGCCTGGTAGGGAGCGGTGAGGGGGTGTGCCGAACCCCCGGGCCCCGGCGATACGCCCGACGCCAGCGCGATGGCGCTCTGCCAGAAGGTCTGGGTGATGCCGGCCTCCAGGAGGGACGTGTCCACCCGCTGCCCCCGTCCGCTGCGCTCCCGCTCGAAGAGCGCGGTGACCACGGCGAACGCCGCCAGGATCCCCGCCGTGATGTCGGTGACCGGCGCGCCCACCTTCACCGGGGCCCGCCCCGGCCCTTCCCCGGTGATGCTCATGAGCCCCGAGTATCCCTGGGCGATGAGGTCGAATCCCCCCTCGTCGGCCATGGGACCCGTGCGGCCGAACCCGGTGATCTGACAGTACACCAGTCGGGGGTTGGCCGCGGCCAGCTCGTCGTACCCCATCCCCATCCCCTCCATGGTGCCGGCGCGAAAGTTCTCCACGACCACGTCGGCACCGTGGAGGAGGCGTCGCACCATCGCTCGCCCGCGGGGGTCCCTGAGGTCCACGGCCACGCCCCGCTTCCCCCGGTTCATCATCATGAAGGCGGCGGACTCGCCGTCGGCCGAGGGTGGACCGAACCCACGGGTGGCGTCGCCTCCGGGGAGGCGTTCCACCTTGATCACGTCGGCCCCCTGGTCGGCCAGGAGGAGCCCGCACGCGGGTCCGGCCATGACGTGGGCCAGTTCCACCACCCGGATCCCGGCGAGGGGGGGCGCGCCCGATCCCACCGTCCCGCCCGGCGGGGCCGACCCACCCGCCATCAGCGTCCCTCGAACCGCGGAGGGCGCTTCTCCAGGAAGGCGGCGCGGCCCTCGCGGTAGTCGCCGGTCTCGAAGGCGCGATGGACCTCCTCCTCCTCTTCCGACGTCAGGGGGCGCGGGTCGCGCAGCCGCCGTATGAAACGCTTGTGCCAGCGGTTCACCAGCGGCGCCCCGGCGGCGACACGGCCGGCCAGCGCGCCGGCCTCCTCCAGGACCGTGCCGTCGGCCACCACCCGGTTGACCAGCCCCACCTGGAGGGCGCGCTGGGCGTCCACCAGATCTCCGGTGAGAAGGATCTCCAGGACCGGTGCCGGACCCAGGAGCGCCACCAGAGGAGCCAACTCGTCGTACGACATGGTGAGCCCCAGGCGGTTGATGGGCGCGCCGAAACGGCTCGATTCTTCACAGATCCGCAGATCGCAGGAGGCGGCGATCTCGAGCCCCCCGCCCACGCAGAGCCCCTCCACCACGGCCACGGTCGGGTGGGGACACCCCTGGATGGCCTGCAGGGCGGCGGCGATGGCCGCGCTGTAGCGGCGCACCTGCTCCGGCGTGTCGCGCTGGTCCGCGAAGGCCGCGATGTCCGATCCGGCCGAGAAGGCCCTCCCTCCCGTGCCGCGCACGAGGACGCAACCCAGGTCGTCCCGCTCGGCGAGGGCGTGGAACGCCTCGGCCAGCGCGGTCCATCCCTCCACGTCCAGGACGTTGTGCCGCTCGGGGCCGTCCAGCCGCACCGTGGCGACGCGATCCTCCACCGAGACCCGAACGCCCGCGCTCATCGGTAGAACCACTCCACCAACGCCATGGGAACGACGGGGACGTAGGTGACCAGCAGGAGCATGGCCACCAGCACGGCCACGAAGAAGACGTTCACCTTGCTCACCTCCCAGATGTCGGCCTTGGCCACCGAGCACGCCGTGACCAGGACGCTGGCCACGGGCGGGGTCTGCTGTCCGATCCCCAGGTTCAGCGTCACCACCAGCCCGAAGTGTACCGGGTCGATCCCCGCCGCCTGTACCAGCGGCATCACGATGGGCACCACCAGGATGATGGCCGCCGCCGAGTGCAGGAAGAGCCCGATGACGAGGAAGAAGACGTTGAGGAGGAGGAGGATGGCCCAACGACTCTGCGTCACGCCCAGGATGCCCGCCGCGACCTCCTGGGGAAGCCGCACCTCCGTCAGGTAGTCTCCCAGGAGCGCGGAGGCCGCCACCAGGAGCATGACCACCGCCGTCTGGGTACCCGCCTCCACCATCGCGTGGCGAAGGTGGAGCCAGGTCAGCTCGCGGTACACCACCCCGCCGATGAAGATGGCCGCCACCACCGCGAGCCCGGCCCCCTCGGTGGCCGTGACCCACCCGCTGAAGATCCCGCCCAGGATGATGACGGGGAGGAGGAGCGCCCACCCCGCCTCGCGGAACGTCTCCCACACGCGCCGTACCCGGAAGCTCTCCTCCCTGGGGAAGTCGTTGCGCCGCGCCAGGACGTAGGCCACCAGCATCATCAGGAGGCCTCCCAGCACACCGGGCACGATCCCCGCCACGAAGAGCTCCACGATGGAACTCCCCGACATCACCCCATAGAGGATCATGGGGATGGAGGGAGGGATGATGACCGCCAGAGTGGCCGAGGACGACGTGACCGCGGCCGCGAAGGCCCTCGAGTACCCCTTCTGGCGCATGGCCGGAATGAGGATGGAGCCCAGCGCCGCCACGTCGGCCACCGCCGATCCCGAGATCTCCGCGAAGAAGAGGGAGGCGCTGATGGTCACCATGGAGAGCCCGCCCCGGATCCACCCCACCATGGCGGAGGCGAAGGCGATGAGGCGACGGCTGATCCCGGAGGCGTTCATCACGGCGCCGGCCAGGATGAACAAGGGGATGGCGATGAGGGGGAAGGAAGTCGCGCCGTTGAACATCACCAGCGCGGCGTTGGGGAGGGAGCCGATCCCCCCCTGCAGAAGCATCGCCACCACCGCGGCCACTCCCAGCGCCACCCCGATGGGGACGTTGATCAGGACGAGAGCGAGCAGGAGAAGGGCGATGGCCAGGAGCGTCATGCCGCCCCTCCGGAGTGGTCGGGGCGGGTGCCGCCCTCCACGTCCTTCTCCTCACCACCCCCGGCCAGGAGATCCGGAAGGGTCACCAACTGGGCCACCACGAAGAGCACCGCCCCCACGGGAATCACGGACTGCGCCGCGCGGGCCGGCACCCAGGGGAGGGACACCAAAGAGCTCCCGCCCAGGACCACCATGACCTCCACGCCCGCCCAGGCCAGCGCCACGAAGAACGCCACCACCACCACCTCGGCCACCAGGATGAGGACCTTCCGCATCGTCCCCCTGGACCGCGCCACCAGGGTGGGCATCCCGATGTGCCCGCGGTGGAGCGCCGCCAGGGCGGCGCCGTAGTAGGTGAGCCAGGCCAGGAAGATGGACGCCACCTCGTCGTACCACACCAGCGACGCCCCCGCCTTGCGGAAGATCACCCCCACGACCACCACCAGGGCCAGCCCCACCATGAGGCTCAGGACCACGCCCTCCAGGAGCCGCTGCAGCCCTCGCTTCACGTCGGCACGGGTCACCGGTGCGTCTCCGAGGTCAAGGGCGGGGATCCCGCACCGCGGCCGCCCGCTCCACCAGCCCGGCCCCTCCGGGCACCGAGCCGGCGAAGTCGGCGTATACGGCCTCGCTCCGCCCGGTGAACACCGCCGGATCCACCTCGTTCACCGCCACGCCCTCGTCCCGGACCGCTTCCACCAACCGGCGGTCCAGTTCGGCCGCGGTCTCGTACACGAACGCCTGGGTGGCCTTCGCCTCCTCTTCGAGGACGGCGCGCACCTCGGGAGGGTATCCGCTCCATCCTCTGGGGGACACGACGACGTACCCGGGAGTGTAGACGTGGCCCGTGAGGGAAAGGTAGTCCTGCACCTCGTAGAGCTTCGATCCCCAGATCTGGGCCAGCGGATTCTCCTGGCCGTCTATGACCCCGGTCTGGAGACCGATGAACACCTCGGACAGGGCCATGGGGGTCGGGTTGGCGCCCAGGGCCTGGAAGAGCTTCACGCGCCACACCCCCCGGGGGGTCCGGAGCTTCACCCCGGCCAGGTCGTCGGGTCCGCGGATGGGGCGCACGTTGTTCGTCACATGGCGGAACCCGTTCTCCCACACCGCGAGGATGGGGTAACCGCGGGCTTCCGCGAGAGGAGCGAGGTCGGACCAGAAGAGCTCCGTCTCGATGCGCTTCATGTGCTCCCGGTCCGCCACGAGATAGGGCATCTCGAACAGCCCGAACTCGTCGATCTGCGACGACATCACCGAAGAGGGAAGCGCGAAGTCCACCGTCCCCAGCTTGATCTTCTGGAGAAGGAGCTCGTCTCCCCCGAGCTGGCTCGACCCGTACACCACCACCTCCCACCCTTCGGGGAGGCGGGCATTGGCCCGCCGGGCGAACTCCTCGGCCGAGCGGGCGAAGAGAGAGCCGGGCTCCCCCACGTGGCCGAACTTCAGATCCCGGGGACCCGCCTCACCGCCGCAGGCCGCGACAGCCAGCGACGCGCCCACGAGCGCTCCCGCCGCCACCCGGGTCATCGCACCTCGCGCACCCTTCCTCATCTGCCACCTCCCGCGGAAGACGTCTCCTTCAGATGGTCCATGGCCGCCGCCGCCCCACCACCCTGGTGGGGGACGTCCGCCAACGCCAGCCCCATCTCCACCCCCGCCAGCGTGCCCACCAGCGTCAGCTCGTTGATGTCGCCCAGGTGGCCGATGCGGAAGACCCGCCCTTTGAGGTCCCCCAGCCCCGTTCCCAGCGACATGTCGAAGCGGTCCAGCACCACGGCACGGAAGGCGTCGGCGTCGTGTCCTTCCGGCATCCGCACGGCGGTGACGGCATTGCTGAAGCTCCCCGCCGACCGGGCGACCATCTCCAGCCCCCAGCCGCGCACCGCCCAGCGGGTGGCCTCGGCGAAACGGGCGTGGCGAGCGAATACGTTGGGCAGCCCCTCCTCCCTGAGCATCTCGAGCGACTCCGCCAATCCGTAGAGGAGGGTGGTGGCCGGCGTGTAGGGGAAGAATCCGTCCCGGTTGGACTCGAGCATGTCGCCCCAGTCCCAGTACGCACAGGGGAGGCGCGAGGTCTCCCGGGCCTCCATGGCCCGGGGCGACACGGCGGTGAACGAAAGCCCGGGCGGGAGCATGAGCCCCTTCTGGGATCCGCTCACCGTCACGTCCACCCCCCACGCGTCGTGCTGCACGTCGGTGGCGGCCAGCGACGACACCGTGTCGGCCATGAGGAGCGCCGGGTGCCCGCTGCCCCGCACGGCCGCGCCCACGGCCTCCAGGTCCGTGGTCACCCCGGTGGACGTCTCGTTGTGGACCACCAGGACGGCGCGGATCTCCCTGCGGGTGTCCGCCACCAGGATCTCCTTCACCCGGTCGGGGTCGAGCCCCACCGCGGCATCCCACGGCTCCAGGCGCACGTCCAACCCGAGCCGGGCGGCCGAGCGCGCCCAGCGTTCGGCGAAGAAGCCCTGCTGGAACGCCAGCACCGTGTCCCCGGGGGAGAGCGTGTTGGACAACGCCGCCTCCCACGCCCCGGTGGCCGACGAAGGGTAGATGAACACCGGATGCCGTGTCCCGAACACCCATTTCACGTTCTCCAGAAGGGCCAGGCCCAACGCCTGGAACTCCGGGCCGCGATGGTCGATGACGGCGCGGTTCATGGCGCGAAGCACACGATCCGGAACGTTGGTGGGCCCCGGAAGCTGGAGAAAGTGACGGCCGCTCTTTCGGCTCACGAGTCGGATCCCGTACGAAATGGTGGTGGGAGGTTCCCTGCCCCCCTGCGGCGCCCACGCGGAGTGCGTAGAATCCCGAGCCGCGAACGCGTCCAACTTACCACGCTCCACACCGCAAACAACCGGGCCCCATCCCCATGCCGTCGTTCCTCACATCCCCTTCCCACTCCCGGCTGGCCACACGCCTCCGGAACGAGACGGAGGGCGAGGTCCATTTCGACGACGTCACCCGGGGGATCTACAGCACCGACGCCTCCCACTACCAGATCACGCCGATGGGGGTGGTGGTCCCCCGCACCGTGGGCGACGTGGAAGCGGTGATGGCCGTATGCCGGGAGGAGGGAGTGCCGGTCCTTCCCCGGGGGGGCGGAACCTCCCAGTGCGGGCAGACGGTGGGGCGGGCCGTGGTGGTGGACGTGAGCCGCCACCTCACGGGGGTGGCGTGGCCGGACGCGGAGGAAAGGACGCCCCCGGCGGGAGGCGTGCCGGGAAGCCCGCCGACGGGCGCACCTCCCACCGAGGTCGTCGTCCAGCCCGGGATCGTCCTCGACGCGCTGAACCACCGCCTGGCGTCCCACGGCGTCTGGTTCCCCGTGGACCCCTCCACGGCGAACCGGGCCACCCTGGGGGGGATGGCCGGGAACAACAGCGCGGGGGCCCGCTCCCTCCGCTACGGGATGATGGTGGACAACGTCGCGGCCATGGAGGTGGTCCTCCCCGACGGGCGGCGGGTGTGGTTGGGCGAGGGTGCGCCGGTGGGCCCGGTCACCGACATCGTGGACCCCCTGCGTGGGATCTGGACCCGGGACGCCGAGGAGATCCGCCGCCGGGCCCCCCGCACCATGCGCAACGTGGCCGGCTACAACCTGGACCGCCTCGACCCGACGAAGGAGAACGTCGCGCAACTCCTGGTGGGCTCCGAGGGAACGCTGGCCTTCTTCACCCGGCTCCGGCTTCGGCTCGCCCCCCTCCCCCGCCGCAAGGTCCTGGGCGTGTGCCACTTCCCCGGGCTGCACGAGGCGCTGGACGCCGTGCGGCACATCGTGGAGCTGGACCCCACGGCCGTGGAGCTCGTGGACGACACGGTACTCCGCCTGGCCGCCGAACGCCCGGAGTTCCGGGGGCCGCTGGGCCGGTTCGTCCGGGGTGCGCCGCGAGCCCTCCTCCTGGTGGAGTTCGCCTCCAGCGACGCCGCCGCCGACCTCTCCCGGAAGCTCCACGACCTGGAGGAGCTCCTGGGCGGACTCGGCCTTCCGGCCTCCCTGGTGCGGGCGGAGGAGCCTGGACTCCAGGCGGAGATCTGGGGAGTGCGCAAGGCGGGGATGAACATCGTCATGTCCATGGCCGGGCCCCGGAAGCCCGTCTCCTTCCTGGAGGACTGCGCCGTTCCCCTGGAGCACCTGGCCGACTTCGCGCACCGCCTCACGGAGATCTTCCACCGCCACGGCACCGAGGGAACGTGGTACGCCCACGCCTCGGTGGGATGCCTGCACGTGCGGCCGGCGCTGAACCTGAAGGACGCCGGCGACGTGATGCGTATGCGCACCATCGCCGAGGAGGCCCACCAGGTCGTGCGCGAGTACCGGGGCACCCACTCCGGGGAACACGGCGACGGCATCCTGCGCTCCGAGTTCCTCGAGTCCATGCTGGGCCCGCGCATGGTGCGCGCCTTCGAGGACGTGAAGCGCGCCTTCGATCCCGCGGGGCTGATGAACCCCGGGAAGATCGTGCAGGCGCCGCGGATGGACGACCGATCCCTTCTCCGGTACGCGCCCGGGTACCGCGACCGGGACCTCCCGGTGGCGCTGGACTGGTCGGCGCACGGCGGCCTCCTCGAGTCGGTGGAGCGGTGCAACAACAACGGCGCCTGCCGCAAGCGGGATCCCGGCGTGATGTGCCCCTCCTTCCGGGCCACGGGAGAGGAACGCCACAGCACCCGGGGCCGCGCCAACGCGCTGCGGCTCGCCCTCACGGGCCAGTTCGGTGACGGGTCGGAGGGCACCCAGCTCGATCACCCCGATCTCGCGGAGGCCATGGACCTGTGCGTGGCCTGCAAGGGGTGCCGGGCCGAATGCCCCACCGGAGTGGACCTGGCGCGGATGAAGCTGGAGTACCTGCACCATCGGAACCAGCGCCACGGCATCCCCCTCCGGGAGCGGATCCTGGCCGGCGTCCCCCACATCGCCCCCTTCGCGGCGCCGCTGGCACCCCTCCTCAATCTGAGGAACCGGAGCCGCCTCCTGCGCTGGGCCGGCGAGAGGCTCCTGGGGATCTCCGCGAAACGGGAGCTCCCCGCCTGGCGGCGGGACTTCTTCCGGGAGGAGGAGGCCGATGCGGGAGGTGGGCCCGGCACCGCGGCGGCGATCGCGGACCCGGGACACGCGGACGGACGGACCGGGACGGGACGAGCGCCCGGAGACCGGCCCGTCCTCTTCGTGGACACCTTCACGCGCTGGTTCGACCCCGAGGTGGCCCGGGCCGCCCTGGACGTCCTCCGGGCGGCGGCCTACGACGTGGAGCCGCCACCCCGCGGGGAGCGCCCCCTCTGCTGCGGGCGCACCTACCTCAGCGCCGGGATGGTGGATCGGGCGCGGGAGGAGCTGGCGCGCACCGTGGACGCCCTCTACCCCGCCGCCCTGGCCGGCCGCCCCGTGGTGGGGCTGGAGCCGTCCTGCCTCTTCACGCTGAAGGACGAGGCCGTGGCCCTCCTCCCCGGAGAGAAGGCCCGCGTGGTGGCGAGCCGGGTGCGCCTCCTGGAAGAGCTCCTGGACGAAGGGTGGGACGACGGCCATTCCCTCCCGTTGGGCCCGGACGATGGGGAGCGGCGCTACCTCGTCCACGGCCACTGCCACCAGAAGGCCCTGGGCGCCAAGACTGCGACGGCGCGACTCCTCCGCCGCATCCCCGGGGCCGTGGTCGAGGAGGTCCCGTCGGGGTGCTGCGGGATGGCCGGCGCGTTCGGATACCACGCCGAGCACCGGGACGTCTCCCTGGCCATGGGGGAGCTGGAGCTCCTCCCCGCGGTGCGCGGGGCGGAGGCCGACACCCGCGTGGTGGCGCCGGGCACCAGTTGCCGGGCCCAGATCCGGGACGGCGCCGGGCGGGAGGCGTGCCACCCGGCCGTTGCGCTGGCGGAAAGGACGAAGCGGACGTGACGAGTCGAGCCCGGACAGGAAGCATCCCCACATGACCCTTCACACCGATCGCCGGAACTTCCTCAAGTGGCTGGCGGCTTCCCCGCTGGCCGCCTACGCCGCCGCGTGCGCCGGCGGAGGCGGGACGGGGCGGGACCCCGGCATGGCGGCGGCGACTCCCGGAGCGGGCGCCGCCGCCGGTGGCGCCGCACCGGCCCTCCACTCGCCCCCCGCTTCGCGCCTCCACGCCCTGGCGACCTCCGCCGAGGAGGCGCTGGACATCGCCGACCTGGAAGCGGTGGCCGCGGCGAACATCCCCCCCTCCCACTGGGGATACCTCATGACGGGGGTGGACGACGACGCCACCATGGCCGCCAACCGACGCGCCTTCGACGAGGTGGTCATCCGCGCCCGGCGCCTGGTGGACGTCTCCACCCTGGATACCCGCGTGGATCTCTTGGGCCGGAGCTGGCCCACCCCCATCGTCCTGGCCCCCGCCGGAAGTCAGCGCGCGTACCACACGGAAGGGGAACTCGCGGCGGCGCGGGCCGCCCGCGCCCGGAACCACCTCCAGGTCCTCTCCACCGTCTCCTCCACCGGCGTGGAAGCGGTGAACGAGGCGCGGGGCGAGCCGGTCTGGTACCAGCTCTATCCCACCTCCAACTGGGACGTGACCCGGACGATCATCCGCCGCGTCGAGGACGCGGAGTGCCCCGTTCTCGTCCTCACCGTGGACCTTCCGGTGAGCAGCAACCGTCTCACCCAGGAACGGTGGCGCCGCGTGGACGAGCGCCGCTGCGCCGGGTGCCACACGGAGGGAGGCCAGGCCCCGCCGGTGAAGCCCATGTACCAGGGGACGCCGTACCGGCCGGAGGACTTCCGCACCCCGGCGCTCACCTGGGAGTTCGTGGATCGTCTGAAGGACACCACCGAGATGAAGGTCGTGGTGAAGGGGCTGGTCACCGGGGAGGACGCCGGCCTCGCCCTGGCCCACGGCGCCGACGCGGTGTGGGTGTCCAACCACGGCGGTCGCGCCGAGCCCAGCGGGCGCGGGACGCTCGACGTCCTCCCGGAGATCGCCGACGCCATGGCGGGGCGCGCCCCCATCATCCTGGACAGCGGAGTCCGCCGGGGGGCCGATGTCTTCAAGGCCCTGGCGCTGGGCGCCACCGCGGTGGCGGTGGGCCGGCCCTACCTCTGGGGGCTGGGCGCCTTCGGGCAGGAGGGGGTGGAGCGGGCCCTGGAGATCCTGCGCACCGAGTTGGAGATCACCATGCAGCTCTCGGGGACTCCCACGCTGGCGAGCATCGGTGCGGGCTCGGTGGCGCGGCGGTAGCGGTACGCCCCCGGACGGGTCGCGCCCCGCGCATTCCCCCTTAGATTCATGCGGAACGTCCCACGCGCACGGGACGCAGGACTCGAACTCCGGAAGAGCGGAACCCTCATGCCGATCGCCACGCCGCAGCAATTCGCCCAGATGCTCGACTCCGCCCAGAAGGGCGGATACGCCTACCCGGCCATCAACGTGACGTCCATCATCACGCTGAACGCGGCCATGAAGGGCTTCGCCGACTCGAAGTCCGACGGGATCATCCAGTTCTCCACCGGGGCCGGGCAGTTCGCCTCCGGGGTGAACAACAACGACGCGGCGTACGGGTGTATCGTCCTGGCCGAAGCGGCCCACCGCCTGGCGGACCAGTACGACGTGCTGGTGGCCCTGAACACCGACCACTGCCAGCCCGAAAAGGCGGCGGGGTTCCTCAAGCCCCTCATCGAGGCCACCGCGGCGCGGCGGGCCCGGGGCGAGACGAACCTCTTCCAGAACCACATGCTCGACGCCTCGGCGCTCCCCCTGGACGAGAACATGAAGATCTCCCAGGAGTACCTGCGCCTCTGCGCCGAGAACGAGATCATCCTGGAGGTGGAGGCCGGCGTGGTGGGCGGCGAGGAGGACGGAGCCGCCGGATCGGAGGACACTCCGGAGGACAAGCTCTACACCACGCCCGAAGACATGCTGGCGGTGTACGAAGCCCTTCACGACCTCGGACGCTTCACCTTCGCCGCCACCTTCGGGAACGTGCACGGGCACTACAAGCCCGGAGCGGTCAAGCTGCGCCCCGAAATCCTGAAGAGTGGTCAGGCCGCCGTCGTGGCGCGCTACGGAGCCGCAGCCGAAATGGACCTGGTCTTCCACGGCGGGAGCGGAAGCCTTCTCGAGGAGATCCGCGAGACGTTGGACTACGGCGTCGTGAAGATGAACGTGGACACCGACACCCAGTACGCCTTCACCCGCCCCATCGTCGGTCACATGATGTCCAACTACGAGGGCGTCCTGAAGATCGACGGCGAGGTGGGCGACAAGAAGCTCTACGACCCGC
>Ga0224501_10000149_pt1 | contig 69434 bp, 63 predicted proteins | sample SF_Oct11_sed_USG_4_FD_169105 | JGI IMG/M metagenome (GOLD analysis project Ga0224501, IMG submission 169105) | Sediment microbial communities from San Francisco Bay, California, United States - SF_Oct11_sed_USGS_8_1 | ecosystem: Environmental > Aquatic > Marine > Sediment | place: USA...
TAATCACGGTAGAATCACTAAAAGAGGTTCTCAGGTAGCAAGAGCGACTTTAATTCAATGTACACTAATTGCGATTCGTTATTCGCCATATTTACGCGATTTTTTCAAAAAATTAAAAGCAGCTAAACGTGGTGGCAAGGCAATTATTGCTACTGCCCGAAAATTACTAGGTATTATTTATAATACATTGAAAAACAATTGGGTTTTTGACGATTTTCCAAATTTTGTCGTTAAAGCTTAATTTACAAAAGAAAATAAATTTGGAAAAAAATAGAGTGATTCTAAAAAAGTCACTTTATCATAGGAGATACAGTTATGATTCATTAAAAGATTTCTTTTCGCAGGCATAACAGCAGTTTAAGAGATATGTGGAGAAGATAAGTCTCGAATTTAATACTGAAAAAAAAATAATAGTAATAATATGTCTTGTTTAGTATATGTCCAACATATAAAAAAGGAGATTTAAAAATGAGAAGAATATTTATATTAATGATTCTAATAATGATCTTTTTAACAGCTTCATGTGCAAATATAACTGAAAGCTGTTCATTTCAAGGTTATTGTTTAGAATATAGTGAGAACTATAATAATGCGTCAAGCGATTGTAAAGGCAAAGGTGGTACCTATGAAGAAACTGCTTGTGCTTTATCTGATTGTGTTGGGATGTGCTCGGATAGTGATTATGATACCTATTACTATTCAAGTTATACACCAGAAAACGACCTTAATGATACCTTTATGGCCAGTTTAGCCTGTGCGCTTAAAGGTGGAGAGAGATTTGAAAATACATGTAAATAAAAACATATTTTAAGAAGCTGCGTAAAGGCAGCTTCTTAAAATAACGTAAAATATAAATTCAATTAACCTTTTTCTGTAAATAAAAAATAAATAACGAACAGATTGGTATAAGAAATTTTCCTACTATGTTAACGATGAAAGAGTTAAGAATTCTCTAGATTAACTTATCAAGATAAACTATAAAGATACTTTATTTGTTTTCATTCAAAGGTTTTTGGACAATTTAATAGTTTAACTAAGTTGTACTTTTTAGCGAAAAAAGACTAAGGAGTATAAAATGGGGAATAGAAGAAAAAGTTCAGAATCGATTATAAGAGATATCAAGCGAAAGACACGTAGAAAGTTCAGCGCAGAAGAGAAAATACGAATAGTACTTGATGGAATAAAGGGGGAACTATCAGTTGCGGATCTTTGCAGAAGAGAAGGCATTTATACCACAATGTACTATAAGTGGAGTAAAGAATTTCTTGAAGCGGGCAAGCGACGATTAAACGGTGATACTATCAGAGAAGTAAACTCTGAAGAGGTCTCTTATCTTCGTGTAGAAAATGACAACTTAAAGCAGTTAGTCGCAGATTTAAGTCTAAAAAATAGGGTCTTAAAAAAAAGCTTACAGGGTTTGGAATGAGAATTAATAAATATATGACGTATACATCATCAGAAAAAGCAGAAATAATCAAGATTGTAGAAGAATCAAAAGTCAGTATAAGCCAAACATTAAGAGAGCTAAAAGTTAGCAGAAGTTCTTTTTATGATTGGTACCATAAGTATAATGAATATGGTATTGAAGGTCTTAAAAAGAAAACTAAAACACCTCAAAAGTTCTGGAATGCAATACCAGAGTGGGAAAAAGATAGGGTGGTTAAAGCAACTCGTAAATATCCAGAGAAATCATGTCGTGAAATAGCTTTTCATATTACGGATGAAATGGGCTATTTTATAAGTGAATCAAGCGTTTACAGGATATTGAGAGAGCGAGAAATTATTACTACACCTGTTTTTCATGTTATATCAGCCAAAGATAAATTTCAAAATCCGACTACGGCTCCTAACCAGTTATGGCAAAGCGATTTTACTTATTTGAAAGTTTTAAATTGGGGATGGTATTATCTTTGTACGGTTATGGATGATTATTCCAGATATATTCTTTCATGGAAGTTATGTCGCACGATGTCGACTGATGATGTAAAACAGACTCTTGATATAGCGCGAAAGAATTCTGGGTTTAATAATGTTAAAGTTAAACATAGACTTCGCCTTTTAAGTGACAATGGGCCATGCTACATCTCTAAAGAGCTCAGTAATTATCTTGCAAAGCATGAAATAAAACATACTCGCGGAAAACCATTTCATCCGCAGACACAAGGCAAGATCGAGCGGTATCATCGTTCTATGAAAAATCTTCTCTTGCTTGATAATTATTATACACCACTAGAACTTGAGAAGCAAATTGAGAGATGGGTAGAATATTATAATCACCATCGATATCATGAAGCTATTAATAATATCAAACCTGTTGATAAATACTTTTCAAGAGAAAGTGTAATTCAAAAAAAACGTAGACTTCTAAAAATAAAAACTATAAAAAATAGAAAACAAATTAATTTAAATTATTATGCAAAAACAAGTTAAAAAGTGCAACTTAAATAATTACACTATTTGTCCAAATACGTTTGACAACATACAAGTTTATTTTTTTATTTTTCTATTATCTTCAGAAAAAGGTTTTTTTGCCATTGAAAATATTTGGGTAGTACAAATGCTTATGATTATTAAAAATTTTAGGTTTGTTAATGATGAGTTCATTATATTATTTTAGAGCAATTACCGAAGAAAAACATCTATTAAAATATAATACCTATCAACAATAATGTAAACAGGTAAAATATAGATTTATACCGGGAATTTTATAAAAAATTCGTCAAAAAATCTTTATTAATATATTATGATTAAGTAATATTTGTAAATAAGGAGAAATATTGAATGAAAAAAAGAATACTTATTGTATTATTAACTGTATTATCAGTAATCAATATAAATTGTAAAGAATCAATTTCAGAAGAAGAAAAATTAAAAAAAACAGCAGAAATATCAAAAATATCCGCGAGGTTGTATGGCGGTCCTTTGGTTGATATGCTTTTTATGACCATGCATGATAAAGGCGTTAAAAACGCGGTAGAATATTGCGGGGGATACGCCACAGAATACACGAAAAAGACTGTACCTAAAATAGAGCAAAGGATGATACAAGATTTTAATATAAAATCACTAGATGTAAGAAGAACAGCTCTAAAATTAAGAAATCCGGGCAATAAGCCGTCAGAGACTGAAGAAAAAGTTCTTCTTGAATGGGAAGAAAAATATAAAAAAAATGAAGAAATAAACCCCGCTTTTTTTAATGATAACGGTATTTATAAAGGAATGCTGCCCATTAAAATGACATCGCCCGATTGTCTAAACTGTCACGGCAGCGAAGAAAGAAGACACAAAGAAGCCTACGCTAAAATAAAAGAATTATTTCCTGAAGATAAAGCCGTAGATTATGAATTAAATGATATTAGAGGCGCTATTTTAGTGAAAATAGAGTTTTAATTTTTTTGAGCGGCTATAATATCCATTGATAGACCAAAGAACGTTAATCGTAGACTTTTCGTAATTTGAAAGCCAGCTGATGAAAGCAGTTTTTCTGTAAAAATTGGCTGGCAATCAATATATTGCGGGAATGTGTTATGTATCTTCATATATATTTTTTGCATAAAGTTATCTTTATTAGGTTTCGCCAGAGTAACCAATACAATTCGTCCATTTTTTTTTAATGTTCTTAAACATTCTTTTAGTACAATAGGTATTTCTTCGAATGAAAAAAGTTCGAGTGTAAAACTCATAAAAACCGCGTCAAAAGAATTATTTTTATAAGGTAATTTTACGGCGTTTCCTGTTTGAAGATTAACTCGATCAATTAAATGGGCTTTTCTCAAGCGTTTTTCAGTTGCCTTAAGCATACCTGTAGAAAGGTCAATGCCGTATACTTTACCCGTTTTACCTATTGCTTCAGCTAATTTTTTTTGGCAGTATCCTGTTCCAAACCCTATTTCAAGTACTTTTTCACCCTCTTTAAGAGTAAGGAGTTCAATTCCTTTTTTTTGGTATTTTCTTTCAAATATTCCTGCAAAATAGTCATAAGAAGAGCTTAGTTTATCATAATATTTTTTTGTTTTTTCAATGCTTCGTATCATTTTTAGTGAGTATTTTACAAGTTAATATATTGTATAGCGCTTTTTAAAATGTAAATTTTCAGATATCTCAATTTGTGTGTATTCTATAGTTATAGCCACAGAGTAACAAGAGAACACAGAGGTTTTAAATGGAGCAATCGAGCAACGAATTTTTTCAGGCAGAGATTTGTACAAGGTGAGAATTCAAAAGAATTTCAGCGCTTTGCGCACTTTGTCTTTGTGGCCTCTGTGTGCTCTGTGGCCTTTAAGATGCTCGTACCTGTATTCCCGAATTTTCATTTTCAATTCTAAAAAACCTTTACATTGTAACTCTCATGTAGTTTTTGGCCGCTGTAGAAATAAATTAAGGAATATACAGTAAAATGCCTTGCGGTAAAAAAAGAAAACGCTGGAAAATAAATAACCATAAAAGAAAAAAGAAAAGACGCGCGAATCGTCATAAAAAGAAAAAATAATCTAAAGCTATGAAAAAAGCTCTCAAAATAAGAGAGCAGGTAAATGAAATTGCCGCTTTCAGAAAAAAAACAATTGAAGCAGCAGAAAAGTATCTTATAGGTTTTGAATCATTAATTGATGATATTTTAACTTGTTTTTTAGCAGGCGGGCATGTTCTCTTAATAGGTGTTCCCGGACTAGGTAAAACTCTGTTAGTAAGAGTTTTAAGCAGGATATGGGGATTAACATTTTCAAGAATACAATTTACGCCAGATCTTCTTCCCTCAGATATTACAGGCACAGAAATTCTTCAGGAAAAAATAAGTAAAGAGAAAAGAGTAATAAGAGAATTTGAATTTCAAAAAGGTCCCATTTTTGCCAATATAGTATTATCAGATGAAATAAACAGAACTCCCCCAAAAACACAAAGCGCTCTTTTGCAGGCTATGGAAGAAAAAGAAGTTACCATAGGCAGGCGAACGTTCAATTTGCCTGCGCCCTTTATGGTTATGGCAACACAAAATCCCATTGAAATGGAAGGCACATACCCTTTACCAGAAGCTCAACTTGACAGGTTTTTTATGTCGTTAAACATGAAATATCCCGAATCTTCGCAGGAAAAAGAAATCGCGCTTTTAAGCTTAGATAATCAAAAAACTTTAAATTCATTAAAATCTATTGAAAAACCCCAAAATATAATGAAGTATAGTGATCTAATAGAAAGCGTTGTCATGCCAGAATCGGTTCTTGAAAAAATTGTTCAATCGGTTAGAAACACAAGGCCCGAATCTGGTCATTCTTTCGCGGTGAGATTCGGAGAATACGGCGCCGGTCCGCGCGCCAGCCAGTATCTGGTAAGAGCCTCTAGAACCAAAGCGCTTCTTTTGGGCGAAACAATTGTTACCGAAGAAATTTTTGAAAAAGTATATTATAATGTCTTAAGGCACAGAATTATATTAAATTACGCGGCTCTTTCAGAAAAAATATCAGTAGATGAATATTTGTCAGATTGCTTGATGAAATGAAGGCAATAATAATTATTGTATCGTGAAGGTCGTTTCATTCTTAGATATCATTCCTTATTTAAAATCTAGATCACAGCTTATGGAATACCGCTCTTTTGCTCTTTCGCATGGGGCGCACTTTGGTCTTAGGCGGGGGTTTGAAGACGATTTAAATGAATATAGAAACTACGTACAAGGTGACGATTTAAGGTTTCTTGACTGGAACTTATTTGCCAGAACAGATAAATATTATATTAGAGAAGGATACCAAAGATCAAGACAGAATATTTTTATATGGCTTGATAACTCCTTATCTTTAAAATTTAGCCCCGAAAAATACAATACGGCATGGCTTTTGGCATTATCTTTAGGATATCTATTTAGACAGCAGAAAGATCGTGTGTATTTATTTGCTGAAGATTTTCAATTTGAAAAAAATAAAAATGTTGTAAATTTAAAATCTCCTGCTGATTTTATCAGGTTAGATAAGTATTTTAGCGAAGAGACAATTAAAAAAATAAAAACCAAACGGAATAAAAATTCTTTTTTTTCTTATTTTAATGAAGCCGGTAAGTATTTAAAACACTCAAATAAGGTTATATGGATAACAGATTTTTATGTTCCTATAAAAGAATTTGAACAAATCTTAAACGAGACCCAAAAAAAAGGCTGGAAGATGTCTTTGGTTCATCTTACGCAGAAAGATGAATGGGACTGGAAAAAATTTAAATCAGGATTTCTGCAAAAAATGGTAGATGTTGAAACAGGAACTTGGATTTCTTCAAATAAAATTAAAAATTATCCATTAATATGGGAAGAAGCCGTTAAAAAAAGAACTCGAATGTTATTAGCAAGAAATTTTATTTACCGAAGGGGAGAAGTAGAAGCGGGCCCTATTCATATTTTAGGCGGTATGAAAGGGATATGAATTTTAACCAGCCCCAGTATCTATGGCTGTCATTGGCGGCTTTAATCCCCTGGATTGTTTATTTATTGCAAATATTTTTTGCCTTAAAACAGCGCGTTCCATCTTTAATTTTCGCGCAAGAGGCTTCTAAGTCGGGTTTTTCGGCTAGAAAAAGATTTTTAATATATTGTATTCAAAGCATTATATTATTTTTACCGGGAATTATTATGTCGAATCCTCAAAAAAAAATTATAGATAAAAAATACTTTTGTATTGTGGATGATTTAGAAAGAACCCAATGGAATAAAAAGAAATATGAAGAGATGAAAGATGAACTTAATGTTCCCTGCGATTATAAATATTATTCTCTTGTTTCTTTATCTCAAAATAAAATTTCTTTAACTGATGAGAGAAATTTACATAGAAATGAAGTGGTTCATTTGCAAAAAACGCTTTTATACTGGCAGGAAACCCTTAAAGATAAAATAACTTTATTAATTGTTCCTGAAAATAACTATGAAGAAAATATAGAGAAAGCGGTAAATTTTCCTGTGTATTTTTATACCGTTCCTGTTGAAGAAAAAAAAAACAGATATTTTGAAAAAGTTAATATCAGTCTGCATCCGTTTGATTACCGTAAAAGAGAATTATTCATTAAAGCCAATTTACCTTTTTCAAAAAACAGCCGTATTGTTATAGAAAGAGAAGATGAGCAGATATCAGCTTTTTTAGATGATAACGCTGAATACCGCGCGACCTTAGACGTTAATTTTAAAAAAGAATTTGAAGAAATAAAAATTATACTTCACGGCGATGAATATTTTAATGATAATACAAGTTATTCACTTATACTTAAACACGGGCCATATTCTTTTAAACCCTTACCAGCGGGCATACCTAAAACAGCCCTTTCGGTTTTAAACTTAAGTGAATTAAAGTTCCCTTATAGATGGTTTCAAAAGACAAACGCGAAAAAAGAAATAAAAATAGGATATTCCAAAAATATTCTTAATGAAGATAATATAATTTATTTTACGACAGGAGAATTAAGAAAAGGCCACCGTTTCTTAGAGTCATCTTTTGATTTAACTTCAGATATTTGGCAAAAATACTTTATTAAAACGACTTATGACTTTTCAAATGTTGAAGAGCCTTCGCAAATTTTAGGAAGATTTACGGATGGTACCGCGGCTGTTTTAAAATTTATAAATAAATCGGCAGGGCTTTTTTTGTTTGATCCTGATTCAGCTGAAGACGAACTTCAAACATCTATCTATTTTCCTGCTCAGTTGTTAGAGCATATATTAAATATGATTTCAGATAAAATGATTATCACAATTTTAACAGAAACCGAAAGAAATATTCTTTTTTCGATTTTAGATAAAGAACCATATATTCCACGAATTATAGAAAAAAAAGAAAATAATAAAACCAATGCCTATATTATAGCGCAAAAGCATCCTTTGGCCAGTTATATTACCCAAAAAAATTATCCCGATGAATATCTTTATAAAATCGAAAAAGAAAATAGAAAAAATATATATAGAGATTTATTTTTATCAGTTTTTATTATTTTAATGAGTTTTGCTGTGTATTTAGACGCGAAAACATGGCAAAAATAAAAGTTACTTATTTTAGAAAAGGGTTCTACCGCGTCGATTTATATATGAAAGCCTTTTAAATATATGTTCTTAGAAATAATACAAGATGAGTTTAAAGATGCAAATGTTGAAACAGATGTTCATCGAGTATTAAATTTACTTTTTCTTATAAAGGCCAAAGGGGTTAACTTACAGATCAATTATTCAAGTTTGGTTTATCAGGGTAAACTGGTTCAAATTGAAGATGAATATATAAGAGTAATTTCTCCCGGTTTTAAAAAAACTCAGGAAAGAAGAGCAGTTTTAAGCGTAGAAATATTAAACCGTTATTATTCATTTAATGTTTTTATAAATAAAAGCAATTTAGAAGGAGTTTTCTTAAGCTTCCCTCAAGAAATGAAATATCTTCAAAGGCGCCTTTATAAACGTATAGAATTTGATGATTTATTCGCGAGATTTATTATTTTATATTCTCCTATTATGCAGACCAATCAAGAAGAAAAGATTTTAGAAACCAGATATCGATATTTTTTACAAGAGGTTACCCGCGATAAACCTAATATAAAAGTATTATACCAGCTGTTAATGTCAGAAATAAAAGAAATTACAAAAGATTTTTCATTAAAATTTGTTTATAAAGATGATATACCTCAATTAACTTTAAGTGAAAAAATAATGTTAAGAAATAACAAAGCATTTTTTATTGAAGATACCTCAAAAATTGAAAGTTATATAGAACCCATAAAATCAAAAAAAATAACTAATTATTCAGATGAATTCGAAAAATTAATTAAAGAAAAAGGCAAAGCCTTAGCAAAAAAAGAATTCGAAATACTATTAAAAGAAGATAATAAAAATTTTATTGTTTCATATTTAATGATTCCCGTTAATTTATTAGACAGACCTATTGGCTATTTAAAGCTTGAAACAAATCAGTTTGAGAAGCACTTTATTACGTTAATGCAGGCATTAGGTATAATTACGGTTGTTGAAATATTTTCTTATGCTTTAACAAAAATTAGAATTCATGGTTCTCATTTTAATAAAGCCTCTATAAAAACAAGGGTTGTAAATATTTCTATGAGCGGACTTCTTTTTGAAATTGATGATGAATCGGTTTATAAATATCTGCAAAAAAACAGAAGAATTAAATTAATGATTCCTATTTTAGGCGAAGAACTTGAAATATACGCAGAAATTGTAAGATATTTTCCAAGAGATGGTTCTTATTATATGGGGGTTAATTTTTTTAAGAACCGTCCCGGAAATATGGAAAGATTAGAAGCTTTTTTATTTGAAAATTCTCATTTTCAGTTTTTTTAGCAGTATTTTAAGCATTCATCATAAAGGGCGTCTACTTCACTATCATTATAAATAAAACGACAGGGTGTTTGAGATAAATACTCATAGTATAATCCAGTTCTTTCCTGACCTATGGGTTCTGTAGCCAGCCATACAGGAGTTTCTGCTCCTTTATCAGCAGATTCATGCCCGCCAAAACCCAAAGAGTTGCTAAGCGCCGAGTTCACCTCACCGGGATGACAAGAATTAACAGAAATATTAAATTTCTTAAGCCTTTCAGAGAAAGCGAAACTCAGCATTCTATTTGCCTGTTTAGATTGTCTATACGCTAAATTATTATTATAAGGTCTTTTTTCAAAATTTAAATCGGCTATGTTTAAGTCTCCAGCCCAGTAGCTGGCAACATTAACAACTCTTGAAGGAGCTGATTTTTTTAATGAATCAAGAAGTTCTAGGGTCATCCAAAAATAGCTCATAATATTTACCGCGAATTGAATTTCAAGACCTTCTGGTGTAAAAGTTTTAGTTCTTGGCGTTACAGCAGCATTGTTAATTAAAACATCTAAAGAACCATCTATTTTAGACGAAAATCCTTTTATATTATTATAGCTTTCAAGATTAACAATTTCATATCGAACATTGTTATTTTTTGATTTTTTTATAATATCTTTTACTGCTTTTTTAGCTTTATCTTCATTTTTAGCGACTAAAATAGTTTCATAATTTTTTTCTGCCATTAAGCGCGAAATAGAAAGTCCAATAGCGCCCGTGGCTCCGGTTATAACTGCTTTCTTCTGTTTAGACATATTTTTTCTAATTTAGTCAATTTTCAGCATTTCACTGCATTCGTCAAATAAGAGGTTAGCAAAATCTTCTAATTCATTATTTTTTAAATGATGCACAGTCTTTTCAAGACTCATGTCTTCATTATTTGTTAATTGGGTGGCAAAACAAGAATTTACTATAAGAGAGTATTTTCTTTTTTTGCTTGTCAATAAAAAGCGTAATTTTTCATAATAATTAATTACAGGTAAAAGATATTTTACATCATAAATATCTAAAACATTACCCTCTAGATTAAATCCTTGATGTTCTAAAGGGAATAAAATTGCCCATGCCGCGTATTTGTTTTGCCTTTCAATAGCGAGATATAAAAGGTGATCTAAACCCTCCGTTTCAAGATCAATAGAGCAGATATCTTCTTTAATTAAGAAACGTAAATTAATCAATTTTATTAGTAAATACACTTCTTCTTTTGTATTTTCGCCAAAGTTACGCGTAAACACAAGGCGGCATTTTCTAGCTACTATATCTTTGTGTAATAGTCGAATTCCATGCCAGCCGTTTAATTCACTTACTTTTTTAGGAAGTTTAACATCAAGCATAAGAGTTTTTAGTTCAGCGGTAAGCGAATTTATACCTGTAAGGAATAATATCAAAATAACTACGTATTTTTTCATATTTTAGCCAATTTCAAATATCCTTTATACTTTGAAAATCTTTTTGTAAAAAAAGATTAATTAAATATATGTTCATATATATTACTTTTCAATAATAATTAACATTTTTTTTAAAATTAATTTAATATTTTCTTCGTGAATTAAAAATATCTATATATTTTATTCTGTTTTCATTAAACACAAATCGAATTCCTCTTGAATAGATAATCAATTTATTTTTTAATTTAATATGCGGTGGATTATCATATTTTTTTATTATCAAATTCATTTGTTCTTGTATACTCATATTGTCTAATTGAGTTTGATGAAGATTTAAGGCGGTAAACCATTTGATAGATTCTATATTATTTTTATGTATAATATATCGTATTTGTATAATTTTCCCTTTGTAAATTATAAAACTTCCTTCAAAATCAATGCTTTTATATGATAATCTTTCAGGAATTTTATAATCTCTAAAAAGAGGTTTCCCGTTTATTTGATAGAGTTTTTCTTCACTTTCTCCCAATAACATTTTTAAGCCGCCTTTGCCTTCCACAAGATATCCGGCATTATTTCGTAAGCGTATAATATCCCATTTATCACGGCTGATATTCCATGAATTAAAATTATTTATTGCTAAAATAAAATCAGGCGGTAAAAAGAAAAAGCCGATATTTGATAATGTGAAAAATAAAAAACAAGAAATTATTAAAGCATTTTTAGATACTGAATTTTTAAATTCTTCTGACGCACGTCCCATACGAATATTATCGGAATATCTTTATCCTCGTAAAGTATTTCATAAACATGGTGTCGATGATACTATTGTTTTTTTTGGTTCTGCAAGGGCCCCCTCGAAAAAAAAATTAAGAAAAATATTAAAAGATAAAGAAAATGTAAAGTTAGATAAGGCAGAAAGAAACCGTCTGGAAAAACAAAAAATAATGTCAGATTATTACCGTGATGCCACTCTTCTTTCTTATAAGCTTACAAAATGGTCAAAAACGTTGCCAAAAGGTTCACGACGCTTTTTAATAGCAACAGGCGGTGGGCCTGGTATAATGGAAGCGGCAAATAGAGGAGCTTCTTTGGCCCGTGGTATATCCATGGGGTTAAATATAGCGCTTCCTTTTGAACAGGTATCAAACCCATACATTACACCAAAACTTAATTTTGATTTTCACTATTTTTTTATGCGTAAGTTGTGGTTTATGTATTTAGCAAAAGCGCTGGTTATTTTTCCGGGAGGATTTGGAACCTGTGATGAGCTTTTTGAACTTTTAACCTTAATGCAAACAGGAAAACTTACAAAACCGCGGCTTATTGTAATTTACGGTAAAGAATACTGGAAGAGTGTTATAAACTTTGATGTTTTTTTAGATTGGGGTACTATAAGCAAAGAAGATTTAGAGTTTGTTCATTTCTCTGACTCTGTTGACGATGCCTATGACTATATAGTAAGCCATTTAACCAAATTTTACATTCATAAACCCGCTTCTACAGAAATTGTGACAGAACTGCCTTAAGTAAAATAATTATACGGCTTCAATTCTTTTAATAGCATCAAAAATTCTTTTTGTATAAAATGGTTTTACAATAAAACCTTTCGCACCAATGCTAAGGCATTTTTGAATTATATTTTCTTTACCCATTGAACTTACCATAATAACATTTGCTTTAGGATTTATTTCTAAAATTTTTTCGAGAGCTTCAATGCCATCCATAACCGGCATCGTAATATCAAGCGTTACTAAATCTACATTTTCTTTTAATTCTGAATAATATAAAACAGCTTCACTGCCATTTACCGCCGTACCGATAATCTCATAACCGCCTTCTTCTAGTATACTGGTAAGTTGTTTACGTGTTAAAATCGAATCATCGGCCACAAAAATTTTTTTAATATTCATATTTACCTCATTTTTTATTAATTAATATATTTCTGCTGGAAAGAAAAATTAATATTCTTGAAAATATAAATAAATCATCAAAATAAGACAAATAAATATTATAAAATATGGTGTTTTTTGATTTTTTTTCAAGATATTTGAAAAAAGTATAAAAAATCAGGTATGATTTTTAAAAAAAGGGGTATTACAAAAATATGATAGCATTAAAAATAAATTCATTTTTAATACACAAGCTCATAAAGAAGTGTGGACAAAATAAAGAAAATTGGGAAGAACTTTTCTCAAAAATATCAGGTTTTAAAGTTTGCCTGCCATATTTTTTTTGGGAGGTAGAGCTTTTAAATTATTCAAAAAAAAAATACACTACGCTTACACTTGAATTAAACACACAAAAAAACTGGATGCAGGTCTTTTTCCAAAAAAATTTAAGTTATGAATTAAAAAGGCATATTAAATCTCGTCTTTTTTCTATTCATAATAAGTGTTTATAAAAAGTTTATATCCCTCATAAAATAAACGGGTTATTTTAACGTAATGATTTGTTTCTCGGAATGGTATCCACTCAAGAAAAAGCTCACCGTTATTGTCTTGAAATTCTTTTTCCCATTGTTTTAATCTGCCGGGACCCGCGTTATAAGCAATGGCAGTTTTTTCAAAGGAATTATCCAGTCTTTTATTTAAATCGGCATAGTATTTTACACCAAGCCAAATAGAATGCGCAGGATTAAAAAGATTTAGTTTTTGTATTTTTATGGTTTTATTAAGCCAGACGGCGGTTTTGGGCATAAGCTGCATTAGTCCCTTGGCCCCAGATCTGCTTACCGCGCTTGGATTAAAACTCGATTCCTGTTTCATGAGCGCGTAAATTTGGGCTTCATCCATATTAAATTTTTTTGAAAAATTTTTAACTTCTTCTCTATAGGGTACCGGATATAAAAATTCAGCGGCAAGGGGTGATAAAAGAAATAAATCGGCTTGTTTATTTATCATGCGTAGATATGTTTTTAAATACGCATACTTTAAAAATGTATCTTCCGTAAGAAGACCGGTTTTTTGACTTATTAAAAACCTTTCAGGCAAAGTTACAACAGCTTCTAGATATTCAACGGCTTCTTCATTTAAACCCATGGCTAAAAACAAGGCCCCTTTTTTAATTTCTTCAGAAGAATTTTCATTTAGAATTTCAAGATCCTTTTCCCATTGAATCCAAAACGGATCTATACCGTATCCTTTTTTTTCTTTCTTTTTCAAGAAGAAGTTTTTTACAAGTTCATCATCTGATCCATTTTTTAAAACCCATTCCTGATATTTTAATACAGACTTACTGCCTGTTTCATCATGAGGCAGTTCTTTACTGCTTGTTTTATTATATTCTTTTAATTTATCGAGACTAGCAAAAACATAAGCTGAGTCGGGTGAATTTAAATATACACTTTCATAATATTCAATGGCTTTATTAATATCTTTTTTTTCTTCAGTAAGGCGGGCCAAAAAATAACGGGAACGTCCTCCTGATGTAGCATTCGTTGTAATCTTTCTAAGATTGCTTAAACAATCTTCGGCTTTACTTAAATCACTGTTTATAAGATATCCAAGGCATACATTAAAATAAACTGTTTCAGAAATTTCTGAGTCTTTATCAAAATTTTCAAGATAGTATCCAGCTTCTTTTTCCTGTCCTTCTTGAAAATTTTGAGTTAAAACTTTTAATCGAACCAGCATTGCCTTTTGACTTTTGCAATCTGGCGGTACAATGCGAAGTATGCTATGATAGGCGCCTTCTGCGTATAATTTTTCAGCACTGTCATCTAATAGTTCTAAAAATTTTTCTTTTGAAAGTTTGTCAGATGAATTTTTTATCTCAGTTAATGCATTGTCAAAATTTTTGTTGTCTATAAGTAATTTTATATAATTTTTTGCGTAAATAAAATATGAATCTTCTGAAAGTTCTTCTTTTTTAATTAATTTAAACCAGTTTGCGGCAATATTTCTTTTTTTCATTAATCTAAAACCTTCGGCAAGTTTAATGCTTTGAATATCGGTAAGATCATTTTTTAGATGATTATTGTGTTCAAGAATTATATTGATTCTTTTTGTGGCTTCAATGTAAGACCAGTCAGATTTTGAGAGATCAAACACTTTAAAATAAATATTCAAGGCTTCTTTATAATTTTTTTCAGTTTCAAGTAAAAACGCGTACTTTATTAAATATTGATCTTTAATTTCTATTTTTAACAGAGCTTCAAATTTTTCAACAGCTTCTTGCTTGTTTTCTTTCGAGCTTAGCAGCGCTTCAAGAAATAGTATTTTTATTTTTAATACTTTATCCATTGAGTTTTCAGGTATTAAAGAAAGAAACTTTTTAGCATAATCTAATTCACTAGAATCATATAAAAGAACACATATTTCATAAATTGCGTTTGTAAATAAAGGCGATTTCACGGCGCCGGTTTCATGTTTGGTTATAATGGTCCTGTAAATTCTAAAAATTGATTTACTTTCGGGGATTTTATTTGGTTCTAAAAAGGCGGCTTTCATAAACCATGCTATAGCAGGCAGTATTTTTTTTTCTTTTTTCAATATATTTGCTTTTAAGTAAGCTTCAGCGTAATTAATATTTTCTTTTTCTAAGATATATTTTTTAATTTGTTTTTCATCCTGTACTCTTTTTAGTTTTAATATATCTTTAAATCCTTTGATATCGGCTAATTTTATTTTTTCATGTATATTTTCGGCCCCAATTGAAAATATTAAGAAAGTAAAGATAAATAAATTTACTATAATTGGTCTTATTTTCTTATATTTTTTAACAGATTTCATAAATTTAAGCGAATAAACAATGATAAAATATATCAATTTTAGAAAATTATTTAATAATGCTTTGTAAAGCTTTTTTCAACGAATCAAATTTATAGTTATATTGATTTTTAATTAATATATCGGGTATTACATACTGAGAACCTAAAGCTAACTGTGATGCTTCACCTAGAATAATTTTTAATGCGAAAGCAGGGGTTTTTATAAAAGACGGCCGAGACAAAGTGTTACCGAGAAGTTTTGAAAATTCATTATTTGTAACCGGCAAGGGTAATACAAAATTTACCGGCCCTTTTATTTTTTTATTATGAAGGCAAAATTCAGCGGCGTCTGTCCAGTCATCAACATGAATAAAACTCATAAAAGCTTTTCCGCTGCCTAAAGCCCCGCCTAGACCAAGCTTAAAAACGGGTATAAGTTTTTTTAAGATCCCTTCTTTTCCTAAAATTATGCCGGTTCTAATATTTACAACGCGCCGCGTGGGTGTACCGGCTTTTTGCGATTCTTTTTCCCAGTTATACGCTGTTTTTTCTAAGAAAGAATGTGGAGATTCTAAAATAAATTTTTCGGTGTATTTTTTTTCAAGACTGTCAGGATAATATCCAATGGCCGAGGCACAAAAAAAATGTTTTACCGATTTAGGCAGGGCCGATACCAGTTTTTGGGTTGAAAGTACGCGAGAATTGTAAATTTCGTCTTTTCTTTTTTTACTCCATCTGCCAGAGCCTATATTTTCGCCCATTAAATGAAATACAGCCTCAATATTCTTTAAGGCTTCCAAAGGGAAGTCTTCTGTTTTGTAGTTCCATGAAAAATAACTCCCTTTTAAGTTTAATTTATTTTTTGCTTTTTCTTTATTTCTTGAAATATAAGTCAAAGAATGTTTCAAAGCCGTAAGTTTTTTAGCAAGTTCATATCCAAGATAACCCGTGGCGCCGGTAATAAGTATGTTCATAAAATGAATATGATAAAATATAGTCTGGTTGTCAAAAACATTAATTTTTTTCTTTACACCTCCATAGATGTTTAAGCTTTTAATTTATGAATGTAGTGATATTGGGCGCGGGATCATTTGGCACGGCGTTAGCTCTTGTATTGGCAGATAATGGGCACAGAGTTAAAATATGGAGCCATCTTGAAGAAATTGCCAAAGAAATTAATGAAAAAAGAGAAAACGCAATTTTTTTGCCCGAAGTTCCCCTTTCAAATACTATAACCGCTACTCATCAATTTGAAGAAGCTTTTGAAAATGCCGAGCTTGTTCTTTCGGTTGTTCCCACACAGGTTACTCGTGAGGTATGGGAAAAAGCAAAAAATCATCTTCCGCCCGAGGTTCTTATAATATCAGCATCAAAAGGTATAGAGCAGGGTACCTTAAAATTAGTAAATGAAATTATAATAGATGAAATAGGCGTAGAAAATAAAGACAGGCTTCTTTTTCTATCTGGACCTTCTTTTGCTAAAGAAGTCGCGCGAAAAATTCCTACATTAGTTACAATAGCCGGGAACAATAAAGAAAATATTATGAAAGCTCAGCATATTTTTAAAAATGCTTATTTTAGAACTTATGGTACCACAGATGTCATTGGTGTTGAACTTGGCGGCGCGTTAAAAAATATTATTGCTCTTGCCTGTGGTATAAGTGACGGGCTGGGTATGGGCCATAACAGCCGGGCTGCCATTATGACAAGAGGTCTGGCCGAAATCGCCAGACTTGGCATAGCTATGGGCGCTAAACCTGTTACTTTTATGGGTCTAGCCGGGGTTGGTGATTTAATTTTAACATGTACGGGTGATCTTTCAAGAAACAGAAGTGTAGGTTTGCAAATAGGTTTTGGTAAAAAAGTGGATGAAATATTAAAAGATATGCGTATGGTTGCTGAAGGTGTTACAACCACAGAAAGCGCCTATCAGCTGTCGAAAAAGAAAAATGTAGAAATGCCCATAACAGAATATGCCTATGAAATACTTTATAAAGGCAGATCTCCGGCTGATACATTAAAAGATATGATGAGCAGAAAGCTTAGATTTGAAGAAGATAATGTAGAAGATAATGAAGAAGCTCTCCTTTAAAAAAAAAATTATTAAATTTATAGAATTTATAATTGTACGTTTAATTTTTTTTTTATTTAGTATTGTTCCCTTTTCATTAAGAGTAATTATTACAGAAAAAATAGGGCTTTCATTGTATTATCTCTCTAAGAAATACAGAAACAAAGTTTTAGAAAACCTTTCTTTTGCTTTTCCCGAAAAAGACAACAAGTGGAAAACGCATACAGCTAAAAAAAATTTTATGAATCTAGGAAGATTTTTTTCTGAGTTTATACAACTAAATCATCTTAGTAAAAAATTTTTAGCCAAGTGGTTTGTGGTTGACGATGAAGAGTTAAAAGATGAATTAAAAGACGGATGTATTGCGATTTTAGGTCATTTAGGAAATTGGGAGTGGATTGGAGTTTATGCGGGAATGTTTTGGGAAGATAAAGTTTTTACTCTGGCGAAACCGCAGTCAAATCCCTGGTCAAATAGATTTATAGATAAAATTAGAACTAAATATGGATTAAAGATTATTTATACGAACGAAAGTTCCTTGAAAATTTTTAGAAAAATAAAGGAAACAAAAGTACTAGGCTTTATAGCCGATCAAGACGCGGGAAGCAGAGGAAAGTTTTTTTCTTTTCTTGGCAGAGCGGCGTCAACATTTATGGGGCCTGCTAATTTCGCCAGAATGGGTAATTTACCCGCTTTTTTTTATTGGTCCTACCGTGATGAAAAAAAAAGACTCGTATTAAAAAGCCAGAAAATTTCACTGCCTGCCATAGATAAAGAAAAATATCCTGAAAAATGGGAAATTGAATTTACTAAAGCATGGGTAAAACTTTTAGAAGAGAAAGCAAAAAAACATCCAGAGGATTATTTCTGGGTTCATTCACGCTGGAAGACAAAACCTAAAAATAATGATATTGTTTATTAAAAGATTATTTATTCTTTATAAACTCACAAACTATCATATCGCCCATGTGATTTTGTTTCGCCAATGAGTCGAAAATTATTTTTAAGAATTTATAAAAAAAACCTGCATTTTCTTTTGTTGTAAATCCTGAGCCGTATGTAAAAGAAGTTGTCATAGAAAATCCGTTTGTTTTTGCCAGCTCTTTGAGAGATTTTCGGGTAAAAAACCAAATATGTTCCGGCACATTTAAGTAACGCCAGTTTTTTTTCTTTATCCGCGCGAAAAAGCCCAGATGACAGGTCGAAAGGTATAGTTTTCCGTTTGGTTTTAATATTTTATTTATCTTATTTAAAAACGCCGATGGATTCTCAAGATGTTCAATAGAGGCCCATAAAGTAACAAGATTATATTTTAAAGAGGGGAATTTTTTTTTCAAAAAATCTGCATTGTAAATTGTTAACTGTTTTTTTTTGGCGGCATTTGTCATTTGAGAGGCAATATCAATGCCTTCTGCCTGCCAGTTTCTATTTTTTAAATATTCAACAAAGTAACCTGCCGCACAGCCTATATCAAGAGATAATTTATTTTTATCAGGCATCAATTTTTCCCAGCTATAAAAATTTAAATCGTTAAGATTTTTTTCAACAGTTCTGATAATTGTCTTTTTTACAGCTGTGCTTTCATAGTTATTATATCCCCTGTCTGATCTTTTTTGAAAATACTCTTTTTGGTATAATTTGCGCGTTTCTTTAGAGTCAGGGATTGGATTTATCTGCCTAACTTTACAGTTTTTGCACTGATAAATATTATAATTGTGTTTTGTTGATTGTGAATAAATTTTCCATAAAAAAGAAATATTATCGTTACAAATTGCGCAAGTATTTTTTTTCATGCTTTATATGAGCTTTTCTTTTATACATTTGGCGTCAATATTTTTATGATATTTTAAATAGACAGATGATTTTATTTAAAATAATCTTTGTATTTATTGAAGTTATGTATGAAAAGCAGTCAATTTCGTTGATTTATTGTCGACAATAACGTTTTAATAAACATATTGACCATATAAACATTTTTTCAAAGAATCATTTTCTATAAAATATAAAGATAAAAGAAAAATGAGAAGAGTAATATGAAAACTGATAACTTAAAAGATATATTTCAAATTTCACAAAGTATAAATCGTGAATTTGTTAATTCTTTGCCGCAGATAATTATAGAAATAAGTTCTTCGGGCAGTATTCTTTTTACGAATCAAAAGGCTTTAAAAGTTTTGGGATACAAAAAAAAAGCTTTTCTCAAATTAAATATATTTGATTTGCTGGTTTCCACAAAAAAAGAAGATACAAAAAAAAATATTCAAAAAATAATAAGAAAATTAAAACCAAGCGACTCTAAATTTAATATAATAAAACACGATAAAAAACTAATTCCCTCACAAATTTATTTTATTCCGCAAAAAAAAAATAGAAATATTACAAGTATCTGGTGTGTTGTAACTGACACTTCAGAAGTTTATAAACTACAGGAAGAAAGTACAAAATTATTAAAAGCCGTAGAATACAGCCCGTCTACTATTTTAATAACAAATAAAGCGGGAAAAATTGAGTACGCGAACCAAAAGTTTTGTGAACAGACTGGTTATTCTTTAAGTGAAATAATAGGGAAAAATCCTCGTATGTTTAAATCAGGTCAAACAGAACGAAAAGTTTATATAGATTTATGGATGCATCTTTATAACCAGAAAGAATGGCGGGGAGAGTTTATAAATAAAAAGAAAAACGGAGAAATTTATATAGAAGAAGCCAGAATTGCACCTATAATTGATAGTACAGGTAAAACTGTTAATTATGTTGCTTTTAAAGATGATATTACCGTACAAAGAAAAGCTCAAAAAGAAATTGAGAAATATATGAAAGCGCTAGAACGAGTAAATAAATATAATGAGACATTAAATCATTTTAAACAGCTTTTTATTGATATCATTAGGCATGATATATTAAATTCTGCTTTTTCGATAGATATTTGTATTAAATTTATTTTAGAGGCAAAAAGTGAAAAAGAACAAAAAGAAGCATATGAAATTTTATTAAATACTTCAAAGCAGTTGATAGATCTAATCGAAAACACAGCCAAATTTTCAAATTTAGAAGATATATCGAAAATTGATTTTAAACTAATTGATTTAAATCAAATTTTAACAACAGCAGTTAAAAATAACGAAAAATATGCTAAAGAAAAAAATCTTAAAATTATAAATCTTGCGAAAGGAAAGTTTGCTGCTCTTGTTAATCCTTTATTGACAGAAGTATTTAGCAATGTTATCTCTAATTCTATAAAATATGCTTCTAATAGTGAAAAAATTGAAATTGATATTAAAAAACAAAAAGAAAACTATATTATTTCATTTGCAGACTTTGGAGAAGGGGTGCCGGATGAATATAAAAAGAAAATTTTTGAACGCTTCGAAAGGCATAAAAAAGAAGGAATCTTGGGAACAGGATTAGGCTTAGCGATTTGTAAACGTATTGTAGAGTTTCATGAAGGAAAAATATGGGTAGAAGATAATCCTATGGGTGGTTCTATATTTAAGGTGAATATTCCTAAAAATAAAAAATAAAAAATATTATTATTAAAAATAAATTCGCGGGTCATTTAAAATGACCCGCGAATTTAAGTTGATTCGGTTAAGATTTATTGGTTGGTGAACTAATTAATATTAATCCTTAATTTAACATAATATAAACACATTTATTTTAAAAAGAAAGTGATTTTTCGTAAAAGGTATTATTTGATTCGTGAAATGCAGTTTGAGTTCGTGAATTGTTTGAATGAGTAATGATTAAAACAATTTTTTAAATAATTTGATTTTTTATTTTCTTAAAATGACCACGACTAATGGGAATTTGAGCCTCATTATGTAATATCGCCAAATAATTACCATTAAAAAGAGGTTCTATTTGCTTTATAACTGATTTTCTAAGCACATATTTTCTATGAACTTGAATAAAATCTTTTTTATCAAGAAGATTAAAAATACGAGACAAAGACTTACACACCCGGTATCTTTTTTTTTCAGCGAATAAGTTGGTGTATTTATCATCTGCTTCAAGATAAATAATATCAGAAATGGCTATTGGTAAAATTTTTTCTTCTAATTTAAGCCATAGATAATCAATCAATTCATCTTTTTTTTCTTTCTTAAGATTTAAAACATTAATGGCCCGGTTTAACGCAGTAAATAATCTCGATTCGTTAAAGGGTTTTACTATATAATCGACAACTCCAATTTCATACGCTTTTATGGCATACTCATCGTATGAAGTAATAAATATAATTAAAGGCAGATTATCAATTTCTGATAATACATCAAGGGTGTTTTTTATCGGCAGGTCAATATCTAATAAAGCTATATCAGGTTTGGTTTCTATTAAAAGTTTTTCTAATTCTAATCCATCTTTAGCTACACCGGCGAGTTTAAATTCTTTCTTTTGAGATAAAAGTTTTTGAATATAAACACGAATAGGGAGTTCATCTTCTGCAATAATAACAGTAGGTTTAGTTTTCATATATAATAATGGAGCAGATACCTAAACCATTGGAGAAAAACCTAATAATTTGTAAATAAAACAAATTACAAGGCAGCCCTTAAAAATATTTAGTCATTAAAAAAAAAAATAACTAAATTATTAACATAAAAACTAAAATATATAATAGGAGACTTTATGAGAGTATTAACGGTACTTATAGCTAGAGTTGTTTTTGCTGTACCTATGGGTTTTTTTGGTGTATCTCATTTCTTAAAAGCAGGGAATATGACAGGTATGGTACCCCAGTGGCTTCCGTATCCTATTGCTTGGGTTTATTTTACAGGTGCCTGCCTAATCGCGGCGGCAATAGGTATTGCCGTTAATAAAAAAGGCAGAATGGCTGCCTTCTTACTTGCTATACTTATTCTGTCTTTCGTACTATTCGTTCATGTGCCGGGATTATCAGATGAAGCCAGAAAACAATTTGCTATGATAAGTTTAATGAAAGATATTGCTATAATAGGGGGCGCGTTAACTCTCGCTGGCGTGATGCCGCCTGAATAAAATGAAAAAAATAATTTTTATCTTAATATTCATCAGTTTAACCAATTTAGGCAAAATTTTCGCGAATACAAACTATTCTTCATTTATTGTGACAAATTCAATGTCGCTAGATTATGAGCCAACTTCAAGCAGTAAAATGGATGAAATATCTCCAATAAACATGGCGTTATTAGACTCTTTAATTCCAGGATACGGATTAATCTCTTTGGGTGAAACCAGTTGGGGATTGAGTTATATGGGCATAAAACTTATGGGGGCGGGATTTATATATTTTTCTTACTATGATTATTTGTATAAGAATTCAGTTTATAAAGCAGCGAAGATAAGGCAGGCAGATGAACCAGGGATACTTTATTTTAAGTATCCCAAAAATAGGAAAAAATTATATTCTGTTAATGATTTAAGAAACAGTTCGGAATCGGCTTTTTTATTGTTTTTGTTCTCGTCTTTATTTGAGACAATTACATACGCTGTAAACTTTTATCATACATATGTAACTGCTGAACAAAAACAAAGACTAAGCGGCCCCTATTATAAATTAAAAATAACAGAAATGAAAACCAGCTATTTAAAAAAATCTGACAACTTGAATGCCAGATATGTAAACTTAAATATTGGGCTGGGCTGGCAAAAAAAAATAAATATCTAAAAATCAGATAAGTTAAAATTTAACGGCATAATTTGGTTAGTGTCTGGTATATGATCGCCTGTTATAGCTGCTAATGCGATAGGTAGTTCACCTCTAGAAAGAGAGCGGGCGGTTTGAATTAGTTTTTGGCCTTGATAAAACTGAATTAAAAACCCCTTACCAGTTTTTTTTAATTTAAAAATAAAAAAAGCAGATGTATCAGATTTATATTCCAGAGGATAGTGTCTTTTTTTATTAATTTCATAAATAGATAACTCAACAGTTTCAATATCAATATCCGCGTCTATAAAAAAAGATAAGGTTGAGTTTATTTGACTATTTTTTTTCTGCTTTTTTTGAGGTGTCTGGCAATTGAAAAATCCTAAGGCCAGAATAAGCACTGTCAGTTTCAAATATACCATCATAGATAGTTATTATTTCGGTTGATTTATTGGGATTAATTATAAAATAATGTTCACCTGTAAGACGCCTTATTAAATCAAGCCCTCTGCCGCTGGTTGAAATTTTTTCACTAACATCAATCCCTTTTTTTATGGAATCTTCAATTAAAGCTTGTTGTTTAGCCGCTTTTTTTAAAGGATTTATTATCTTATCATAAATTAAAGTTCCGCAGTAATCTCTTACAGATATTCCAAATTTACTATCAGACATTCCATATTCTACAATTACTTTATAAGGTGATGGGAGTTCCAGTGGTTCACCCGCTTCTTTTTTGTCACTGAATCCGTGTGAATGGTAAACTGCGTTAGTAAGAATTTCTTGTAATACAAGGCTTATTTCCATTTTCATGGTAGAGGCGAAATTCATTTGAGTGATTAACGACATTACTTCTGCGATAACACCTCTTATTTGGTTTGAAGAGATTATTTCTATTTTATGAATTTGTTTTATATTTGAAAGATAATTAGTTAAGCCGAAAAGATTTTTTTCGCTGAAATTGCATAATTTATTAGCGATAGTTAAAAGTTCATCAGATTTTATGGGTTTAATTAATATTTGCATAATTTCATGTTTTAAAATAAAATTATAATGCTTCTCGATATTTTCATCACATGTTAAAACCAGAGGAACTTTGTATTTTTCTATAATAGTATCAATAATTTTTTTTGCGTGTTTTGCGATATCTAAATCGATTAGTACAAATTTGAATTTATTATTTTCTAATGAACTAAGACCTGATGTTTCATCTTCATTAATGATACAATTATAGCCATTTTTTGATAGTATTTGCTTTAATACATTCTGGTAAACTGGATTTTGTTCTAATATTAATATACTATTCACTAATTTTTGGATTCTTACTTCTTAATCAATAGGTCAAGAATTATTTTATTTTTTATTTTTAATTAAAATGTAAAAAATATTGCCTGTATGTTCTATTTTTAAAAAAATGATGTATGAAAAATTTTATATCAAAAAGACTTCAAAAAATTGAACCATCACCAACTTTAGAAATTACGGCACTTGCCAACAGATTAAAATCTGAGGGTAAAGATATTATAGGCTTTGGCGCGGGAGAGCCGGATTTTGACACGCCCAATCATATAAAAGAAGCCGCAAAAAAAGCTCTCGATGAAGGTTTTACAAAATACGCGCCGGTGGCCGGGTTAAATTCGCTTCGTGAAGCAGTGTGCCATAAATTTAAAAAAGATAACGGTTTATTGTTTTCGCCAAATCAAATAATTATTGGCACAGGGGGTAAACAGGTTTTGTATAATTTTTTTATGGCTGTACTTGACGCAGGTGATGAGGTAATTATTCCCGCGCCATACTGGGTTAGTTATAAAGATATTGTTTCTTTGTCAGAGGGAAAGGCTAAAATCATCAATACTTCTTATGAACAAAAGTTTAAAATAACTCCTGAGCAGCTTGAAAAATCTATAAACGAAAAAACAAAAGTATTTATAATGAATTCACCTTCAAATCCTACCGGGTGTGTCTATTCTAAAGAAGAACTTGAAAAAATTGCTGCTGTACTTGAAAAATATAAAAATATATTAATTGTAACAGATGATATATATGAAAGCCTTATTTATGATAATTTATCTTTTTTTAATTTGCCTATGGTTTCAGAAAACTTATTAGAAAGGACAGTAATAATAAACGGGCTTTCAAAAACATATTCAATGACTGGCTGGCGTTTGGGCTACGGAGCCAGCCAAAGAGTTGAAATTATAAAAGCAATGGATACACTTCAGGGACAAAGCACTTCGAACGCTGTAACATTCGCGCAAAAAGGAGGAGAGGTCGCTCTTATAAGTTCACAGGATTGTGTTGAAGAAATGAAAAAAGCCTTTGTAGAAAGAAGAAATTATATGGTAGAAGAATTAAATAAATTAAAAGGTATAAAAACACATAAACCAGAGGGCGCATTTTATGTGTTTCCCAATTTTTCTGAATTAATTGAATCAAGGGGATTCAAGCGCCTATTAAACGAGAATAGAGAAGAAGAAAGCAAAAGCAAAATATTAACAAAAATTTTAATTGAAAAATATCAAACTGCCATAGTACCAGGTGTTGCTTTTGGTTATGACAATGGTTTTAGAATGAGCTATGCGTGTTCATTAGAAAATATAAAGAAGGGATTAGAGAGAATTCATTCTTTTGTTGATGATATGCATAAATAAAGAATAATGAATTTAATCACAAATACTTTACCTGATGTTTCATTTTTTAAATGATACTATAAAAATATTTTATTCCTGTATAATATAAAAGAAAGCAAATGGAAGAAGCAGCAGTACAATCAATAGGCATCGCTTTTTTAGGCGGATTAATTGCCTCTTTAAGCGCGTGTGTGTATCCTTTAATACCTATTATTACGGCAATTTTTGGCGCCGCTCAGGTGAAAAACTGGGCCAAGGGCTTCAGTTTATCTTTAATCTATGTATTAGGAATGTCTATAACATATGTTACTCTGGGCATAGCCGCTTCATTAGGCGGCTCTGTATTTGGGGCATATATGGGTAATAAATGGGTAATTATATCTTTTGCGTTAATTTTCTTTTTTCTAGGGTTATGGTTTATAGAAATTATTCCAATTCGTTTGCCAAATTTTGCCGAAAAACTCCAGGTAAAAAATAAAAATATAATTTTGTATCCTTTGTTGTTGGGAATATTTTCAGGATTTATAGCGGCACCCTGCACGGCTCCTTTATTTGGAGCCTTGCTTACAGATATTGCCATTAAGGCTGCCAGCGATCAAAGTATTTTACCAGGGGCCATTAGAGCTTTGGCATTTAGCCTTGGCATGGGATTACCCTTCTTATTAATAGGCGGATTCGCTATTAGACTGCCAAAACCCGGCAAGTGGATGCAGATAGTAAAATATTTAGGAGCGGTCATTTTATTTACAGCAGGATATCATTATCTGCAAGACTTGACTTCTAATTTTCCGCCTCGGGAATCTTTAGCTGCCATAGCTGTAACAGGTTTTTTTATTTTTATAGTTTTTTTTATTCTTTCTGATCCTTTGAGTTCACCCGATATTGATAAAAGCATGACAAAACCGCAAATTTTAACATATTTGATGATTGCCGCCTTTGGTTTGTTCTTAGCGACTTCACCTCTTGCCAATCAAACAACAGATATAAATGAAAAGAGTACTTTAAAATGGTATACAAGTTTAGACGAAGGCATCTCTCAGGCCGAGAAAGAAAATACTCTTGTTATCATTGATTTTTGGGCAGAATGGTGTACCGCGTGCCATGAGATGGATGAAAAACTATTTAAATCTAAGGAATTTGAAGAACTTGTTAAAAAAGATAAAGTTGTACTTATTCGCCTTGACTTTACTGATGAAACTGAATCGAACTTAAATTTATCTCAAAAATATGATATAAAAGGCCTGCCTACAGTAGTTCTTACCGATAAAAAAGGCGAAAAGTTAACAGAAATGATAGGCTTTTATTCAAAAGAGCACGCCTTAACAAAGTTAGAGCGAGCATTGAGATTTTATAAATCGCAGATGTAAATTAAAATCTTTCAAACAAAAAAATCTTTTTACTTGTCATAATGAATTGAATTTACGATAGTAAAATTTGTGTCAAAAATTTCTATTAATTTTGTAAAATTAGACAACTGTGTACACACTCCTGAAAAAACAAGTGAAGGAGCTGCCTGCTATGATATTAGAGCCTTTTTAGAAAAGCCCGTCATATTAAAACCCAGAGAAAGATTTTCGATTCCAACGGGAATTAAAGTGCAAATTCCTGTCGGATTTATGCTTTCAGTAAGACCTAGATCGGGTTTAGCCATAAAAGAAGGTCTTACATTGATAAATTCGCCCGGCACAATTGATTCTGATTTTAGGGGAGAGATTCATATTCTAGTAATTAATTTAGGCGAAAGTGAGATTAAAATTTCAAATGAAGAAAGAATTGCTCAGCTTGTATTAGAAAAAACTTATGAAATAAAATGGGAAGTTAAAAAAGAAGATGATTTATCAAGTACTAAAAGAGGCGAGGGCGGCTTTGGATCAACGGGAAAAAAATAAAAAAGAGGTTAAATATTAAATTATTAAAACAAAAAAACAAATTATATGCCGCTTTTGGCGGTGGAATAGGAAAGTTTGGAACCAACTTTTCTATTTTTTCTATAAATGAAAGCTGTATTTGGATAGATGTTGGTATTGGTTTTCCTAATAAGCATATTCCAGGGGTTTCAAAAACTCTGCCTAATTTAGAGCTGGCTGAAAAGTTTGCTCCTTCTGCTATAATTTTAACGCACGCGCATGAAGATCATGTGGGGGCCTTGCCTTATTTGTATAAACTAATACCAGAAAAAACACCTCTTTTTTTAAGTTCTTTTACGGCAGAACTTGTTAAAAATAAATTAAAAGATCATGGCTTTTCTTTAGATAAGTTTCAAGTAAGAATTATTGACGAAAATATGATTTTTCAGCATGGCGATTTTCAGGTTCAAATATTTTTTATGCCCCATTCTATACCGCAGGCCTTTTCAGTAGGTCTTACTTTAAAAAAGCCTGATTTGAAAATATTTTATACCGGCGATTTTAAGACTAAAGGGGCAGAAAAAGAATTTAAAGAAAATGATTTAAAAAAGTTTGGTCCTGTTGATATGCTTTTTTGTGATTCTACCGGCGCTCTGTTTACAGGATATTCAGAAAATGAATTAAATATAATAAAAAACTTAGAAAAAACTATTAAAGAATGGGAGGGCAGAGTTTTTGTAACAACTTTTTCATCTCATATTCAAAGAATAAAAGCATTGTTTCAAATTGCTGAAAAAACAGGTCGGCAAATTGGAATTCTTGGCTATTCTATGAAAAATCATTTGAAAGCAGCTTTTGAATCAGACAATTTTGATATTCCGCCTGAAAAAATAAAAAACCCGTCAGTTAAAAATGAAAAAGTTTTATGGCTTATCGCAGGGTGTCAGGCTGAAGATGGTTCATCATTAAATAAACTTTCTACAAAAGAAATTGAAAGGTTTAATATAAACGAAAATGATTTAATAATTTACTCTGCCAGTATGATACCGGGTAATGAAGAATCAATATATGAGGCTTTAAATGAATTCTCTGAGAAAGGAGCTTATATAAAAGGACTTTCGGGCGAAAAATTACATGCTTCTGGCCATGGCAGGCAGGAAGATATTTTAAATTTATTTCAGATGCTTTCTCCTAAGAATGTAATTCCAATTCATGGAGATCCGCTTCATTTTTATGCTTTCCGTGATTTAATCAATCAAAGCAGAAAAAAAATATCGCTTCATATAGTAAAAACCGGAGGAATATATGAGCTTGAAAAAGAAGTAAATGAAGTACTTTCTGTAAATTCAAGTTTGTATTTTGTTGAAAACGGAGAAATTCATTCAGATATTGTTTTATATCATAGAAGAAGAGAATTATCTAAAGATGGTATTTGTAACCTTGTAATAGATAAAAAAGATTATAATCTTAAAAATTTAAATTATGTGGGCTGCATATCTGAAGAGATGTACCATAATAAAGTGGAAAATCTTAAAATTGAGATTTCTTTTCAGTTAGAAATAATAGCAAAGTTAGAAACAGATAAAAAAGAAAAAAGAATAAAAGAAAAAGTTTATAAAATAAACAAACTTTTATTAAAAAAAGCACCTTTTGTAAATATTCTTTGGGTATAAAGAATTGTGATTGACGCTTTATTAAAAATATATTTTATGACAGTCTCCATATAAAAAGGTCAATATTAAAATAAAAATTTATGAAAGAAATAGAAATTGCAAAAGTATTAGGTTTGGCGAAAAAACAAAAATATGAAGTAACATGCGCCAGCTTTGATTTAGTAGATCATATATTCAAAGTAGATCTCCCCAGATCTTTAAAAAATAGAAAACTTGCCGTACAGGCAATGTCACTTTTAGCTGAGGGTCATATAAAATATGGCTTTGAAAAATTCGAAGATAACCCAAAAGAAGAAACAGCTAAAAAACAATCAGAAGAAGAATAAATTATTTATTTAAAGTAAATTCAACTTTTTCTTTATTTAAAGAAATATTAAGTTCTACCGTATCTGGAATATTCTCTCGCAACATAAATTCAGAAAGAGAATTTAATATATATTTTTGAATTACTCTTTTTAAGGGCCTTGCTCCATATACAGGATCATACCCCTCATTTATAATTTTATTAATTAGATTTTTGTTTACGTTTAAATGAATTCCTTTTTTTTGAAGTCTTTCATTTAAGTTATGAATTTGAATTTGAACAATTCTCTCTAATTGTTCTTTTTTAATAGAATGAAAAATAATTGAAGCGTCTAATCTATTTAAAAATTCAGGCTTAAAAACCATAGATAACTCTTTTTCTATTGCTGATATTTTGTCTTTGTTAGTCATTTCTACAGAGGCTATAGTTTCTGAAGCTATATTCGAAGTCATTATGATAATCGTATTTTTAAAATTTACCATATGCCCTTTTGAATCTGTTAATCTGCCATCATCCAGTATTTGTAAAAAAAGATTAAAAACATCTTTGTGTGCTTTTTCAATTTCATCAAACAAAATAACGCTGTAGGGTTTGGTTCTTATGGCTTCAGTCAATTGTCCGCCTTCATCATAACCTATATATCCGGGAGGGGCCCCTATTAGTCTCGCGGTGGAATGTTTTTCCATATATTCTGTCATATCTATACGTACCATAGCTTTTTCATCATTGAATAGTATTTCAGCTAAGGCCTTGGCAGTTTCTGTTTTTCCCACACCTGTTGGGCCTAAAAATAAAAACGAACCTATTGGTTTATTTTCTTCAGATAATCCCGCTCTGTTTCTGCGAATGGCCTCTCCCAGAGCTTTTAAAGCGTCATCTTGTCCTACAATTCTTTTTCTTAGATAGTCTTCAATATTTAAGAGTTTTTCTTTTTCTTTTTCAAGCATTTTATTAACGGGTATGCCTGTCCATTTTGAAACAACTTCTGCTATATCTTCTTCAGATACTTCTTCTTTAGTAAATCTTCTATTTTGCTGTTTCTTTTTAAAATTATTTTCAAATTCTTCTAATTTTTTTTGAAGCTGCGGCAATTTTCCGTATCTTATTTCAGCTACCTTATTTAAATTACTTTCTCGTTCATACCGGTTTTCTTCTGTTTTAAGCGCGTCAATTTGTTCTTTAATTAAAGCCACATCAGTAATAGATTTTTTTTCTTCTTCGAAAATAAATTTCATGGCATTAAAATTCTCTAGAAGGTTTGCCAGTTCTTTTTTTAAAAATTTTAAACGCTCTATTGATTTATCATCTTTTTCTCTTTTAAGAGCGGTTTCTTCAATTTCTAATGAACGTATTTTTTGTTGAATTTCTTCCATTTCTTTGGGAAAAGAACCTATTTCAATTCTTAATTTGGAACACGCTTCATCTATTAAATCAATAGCCTTATCGGGAAGAAAACGTTCAGAAATATATCTGTCTGAAAGAGTTACCGCGGCGATTATAGCTTGATCGGTAATTTGAATTCCATGATGAACTTCATATTTTTCGCGAAGACCTCTTAAAATAGTAACAGCATCTTCTATTCCGGGTTCCTTTATTAGTATTGGTTGAAATCTTCTTTCTAGGGCCGTATCTTTTTCAATATATTTTTTATATTCTTTTACGGTTGTTGCGCCTATCATACGCAGTTCGCCTTTCGCGAGAGCCGGTTTTAGTAAATTGGCCGCGTCCATAGCACCTTCGATAGCTCCCGCGCCTACAACAGTATGAATTTCATCTATAAATAAAATAATTTTTCCATTTGACGATATTACTTCATCAAGAACTGCTTTTAGTCTTTCTTCAAATTCACCTCTGAATTTAGCGCCTGCAATTAGAGCCCCCATATCTAAGGTTATAATAATTTTATTTTTAATGGCTTCTGGTACATCGCTCTGGATAATGCGGTTGGCAAGTCCCTCGGCAATTGCGGTTTTTCCTACTCCGGGTTCTCCTATTAAAAGTGGATTGTTTTTTGTTCTTCTCGATAAAATTTGAACACATCTTTTTATTTCTTCATCTCTGCCAATAACGGGATCCAGTTTTCCTTTTTCGGCCAACTCGTTTAAGTTTTTGCCGTATTTTTTAAGCGTGTTATATTTAATCTCGGGGTTGTTGTCTTTCACGGTTTTTCCTCCTCTTAATATTTTTATAATATTTTCTATTTTATTTCTAGTAAAACCAATTTTATTAAGTTCTTCGGTTAAATAAAAATTTTTAGAAATATAAGCGAATAATATATGTTCCAGTGACAAGTAGTCGTCATTAAATATTTTTAATTCTTCAAAAGAAAGCTGAAGAAGTCTGTTAAAATTAACAGACGCGTATTCAGCGTATGTCATATTCCCCTCAACGGCTGGATATGAATTAATATATTTTATAATAATATCATTTATTGACTCAATATTGTTTAAAACTTGAAATGATATTTGATAAGGAAGACCTTCTTTATCTTTAAAAATAGACAGAAGTAAATGTTCGGCTAGAATTTCAGTATGTTTTTTTTCAATAGCAATATTACGGGCATTTTCAATAGCTTCTATTGTTTTAGTTGTCATTTTTTCTGTATTCATAAAAACAGCAGTCGGTATATTGTAATGATAGCACTTGAGTCGCTATACTGCTATAATAATAAAGAATCAAAATATTTTCAAATTTTTTTATTTCTTTTCTTAATTTTTTTTTCGAAATTTTTCAGAATTTTCAGCTTCTTCTTTAAGATATCGCAGGGTTTTTTCTGAAATTTGAGTTTTGTTTTCTTTCTTTTTTTTCTTTGAGAATATAGAAAAAATCTTTTGAAAAAATGAAAGTTTCACTGTTTGTACGCCAACTATTTTATATATTTCTTCAGATTTTTTTTCTTTTATTTCGTTATAAGATATTTGATTTGTTTTTTTATGTATATTTTTATGCCTATTTGTTTTTTTGTCTTGTTGGCGATACTTGACTTCTGATTTAAATTGTTTTTTGTGAAAGTGAGTTTTCGATTTTGTTTCTTGTCTTATTTTCGATCCGTTTGTTCTACTTGAAATATGAGCTGTTTGCAGTAAATTTGCGTCTGGTTTTACTATTGGAAGTTTATATTTTAAATAATTTTCTAATTTTATGAGTTCCTGGTAATCTACCTCTGAGCAAAAACTTAAAGCGTATCCTTCTTTGCCGGCCCTTGCGGTTCTTCCTATGCGGTGTACATATGTTTCTGGATCTTGCGGAATATCGTAATTAATCACTAACTTTATATCGTCAATATCAAGACCACGGCTGGCTACATCAGTAGCGGTTAAAACACCAAATTTTTTATTTCTAAAACCATTTAATACGGCCAATCTTTTGTTTTGAGTAAAATCAGAAGATAAACCTTCAGAAGCTATACCATTTTTATTCAAAGTATGGGTGATAGTGTTTACGAAACGTTTGGTATTTGTAAAAATAATTACGGGTGATAGATTAACACTTTTAAGAAAAGAAATCAAATATCCCATTTTTTCATTGTTTCCCAGATGAATAAGTTCCTGCTTAATTTTTTCGTGATCGACCAGTTCAGGATTTATTAAAATTTCTTCAGGGTGATTCATATACTCTGACATGCTATAAAAAGCTTTCATATTATAGGTTGCTGAAAATAAAGAAAGGGTTCTTTTTTGAGAAGTTTCTTTAACAATTTTTTTTACGTCATCTATAAATCCCATATCAAGCATTTTATCAGCCTCATCAATAATAACAAACTCTACTGATTTTAAGAATAAATCTTTTCTTTGCATAAAATCAAGTATTCTACCGGGAGTTCCAATAATAATCTCAGGTTTTTTCAATAGTAGTTTTTTTTGTTTTAATAGGTCCTGTCCGCCGTATACAGAACAGCTTGATAGACTGGTTCCTTCTAGTAGATATTTTGCTTCTTCATAAATTTGAACCGCTAACTCTCTGGTGGGGCTCAGTATAAGCGCTAATGGGTTTTTTTGTATACTGGTATTTTCTTTTTTCTTAATATCTAAAATTTGATTAATAATTGGAATTAAATAAGCCAAAGTTTTACCAGAGCCTGTTTTGGCGCAGGCGATAATATCTTGTTTTTGAAGCAATATAGGAATAACCTGATTTTGTATTGGCGTAGGTTCCGTAAAATTTTTATTTTTTAATTTACTTAGTATAAAATCAGATAAGTGTAATTCATGAAACGACATAAAACTTTCTTACTTTTCAATTGTGCGATGTCAAGTATTGTTTATCTTTATTATTTTTATTTTGTAATAAGTTAAGAAGTTTTGCTTGCCGCATAAATAACAAATAACATTCTGACTTGTGATTCGAGATATAAAGCGGCTTACAAACGAAGAATTTGATATTTTAATTATAGGCGGCGGTATATCAGGAGCAGCGATTGCATGGGATGCCGCGCTTAGGGGGCACAAAACAGCATTAATTGAAAAAAATGATTTTGGTTCAGCTACCTCGGCTGCTACATCAAAATTAATTCACGGCGGCTTGAGATATTTATCAAAACTAGATATTCGGGTTGTTCGTGAATCGTTAAGAGAAAGAAGGCTTTTAGAGCAAAATATTTCGTATCAGGCTTTTCCGCTGTCTTTTTTATTGCCTGTTTACAATTATTACTCAAAACCGGGATGGATGATTAATATAGGTCTTAGTTTATATGATATTTTATCTTATGATAGAAATGATTTAAAAGATCCTGATAAACATCTGGGTAAACACAGGTGGTTAAGTAAAAAAGAGGCATTAAAGCTAGAGCCTGCCTTAAGCGAAAAAGGGCTTAAAGGGGCCTATCATTATTATGATGTTTTAAACAAACATCCAGAAAGATCGAACCTTGATTTTATTTTGTCTGCCGTAGAGAAGGGTGCTGTTGCGGTTAATTACATGAACTTTCAAAAGTTTTTATTAAATTCAATCAATGACAAAAAAACAGTAACCGGTATTACGGCAAAAGATGAAATAACGAAAACTCTCATAGATATAAAGGCTAAAGTAACAGTTAACGCAACGGGACCATGGGGTGATATTGTTCTTTCAAAACTGCACAAAAATCCCGTAAAAACTCTTACTCGCTCAAAAGGAATTCATATTCTCGTGCCTAGAATTCAAAAAAACACAGCTATCACCTTAGAAACAAAAGATAAGCATCACTTTTTTATAATTCCCTGGCTGGATTATTCATTAATTGGAACAACAGATACAGCTTTTACGGGTAATTCTGATGATCTTAAGGTTACAAAAAAAGATATTGAAAGTTTTATTAAAGTAATTAACGATAATTATCCCGTAAATTTAAAATATGAACAGGTATTGCATGCGTATGCTGGCATTCGTCCGCTTGTTTCTGAATCTAAAACAGCGAATACGTATGAGACTTCCCGTAAACATGAAATTGTGGACCATAAAAAAGTAGAAAACATAAAAGGTCTTGTTTCAGTCTTTGGCGGTAAATGGACAACTTCGCGATCTTTAGCAGAAGAAACTGTTAACAAACTAGAAAAATTAACCGGTTTAGAGCGAATAAAATGCAAAACAGATTCTACTTCTTTAAACGGAGATGATGTTGGTGAAAGGCTTTCAAATTTTATTGATGAAGCCGTAGAGAAATGGTCAGGTAAATTTTCTATTAAATTAATACATCATCTTATTGAATATTATGGTTCTTATTATGAAAAAATCTTAAAATTGGCGCAAAAAAATCCAAAACTTCTAGAACCCCTTGAAAAGGGACTTTTGCATATTAAAGCAGAAATTATTTATGCCGTAGAAGATGAATCAGCAGTTAAATTAAGCGATGTTTTATTAAGAAGATGCGGTATAGGTAATAGGGGCTTACCTTCTGATAATTGTATAAACGAAACGGCTGATCTTATGGCTAAGATATTAAAATGGGATAAAAAAACAAAAAATGATGAAATAAGCTCATATAAAGAATCGCAAAAAATCACGGATTAATGAATTTAAATATTATAAAAAACTATTTAGTAAAAAACAATTTCTCTTTTTCTGAAAACGAATTAATGTCAAATTACACAACTTTTCAAACCGGCGGTTTGGCTAAAGTTATGGTTTTTCCTAAAAATAAAAAAGAGTTAATTAATATTCAAGAATTTATTTTTAAAAATAATATTCCTTTTTTTTATCTTGGGGGAGGGTCAAATATTTTAGTTTCAGATAAAGGTATCGATAAACTTATTATACATCCAAAAATTGAAAATACTTATAATATAATTAGTGAGAACAAAGAAAATGTTATTGTTGAAACCACCGCGGTATCACGAGGCGGATGGTTCGCCAAGAAGATGCAAATTTTAGGTTTTTCAGGTGTAGAGTTCTTAAGTACGATTCCTGGAGAAATTGGCGGAGCGGTTATTCAAAACGCGGGATGTTTTGGAACAGAAATTAAAGATGTAGTGTGCGAAATAAAAGCTGTTAAAGAGGGAAAACTCATTGTTTACGAAAATAAAGACGCTGATTTTTCATATAGAAATAGTTTTTTTAAAAAAAATCCAAATATTTGGATTTTATCAGCCAGTTTTTTATTAAAAAAGAAAACTTCAAAAGAGATTGAATCTTTAATATTAAATTATAAAACATTAAGACTTAAATCACAGCCCAAAAATAAAAAATCAGCCGGTTCTATTTTTAAAAATCCTGAGAATTCTATTTCAAATGAAAGAGCCTGGCAGTTAATAGAAAAAGCGGGTTTAAAAGGTAAATCATTTGGTGGGGCCGTTATATCTGAGAAACATTGTAATTTTATATTAAATGAGAAAAAAGCGAAATCTTCTGATATTTATTCTTTGATATGCCTTGTTGAAGAAGAAGTAAAAAAAAAATTTGGAATTTCTTTAGAAAAAGAAGTTATATTGTTAGGTGATTTTGCTTAATTTAGATTCTGGTGAATTTAGCAAAAATATAAAATACAATTTTATTTTAATTTTAATAATAAGTAAGATAACGCCACAATAATTTGAAGCAAACCAAAATACTTTTTCATTTTTTCAGGGGGTGTTTTTAAATTTATTTTAGCTCCCAAAAACGCGCCCGGAATAGTACCTAAAGCCGCAATTAAAGAGATACTAAAGTATATATGATTAATATAAATATAATATAATGTTATTAAAAAAGATAAAATGAAGATACAAAAAAGAGATGTAGCCGCCGCTTCACTGGGCTTAAGTTTTAAATAGTAAATAAAAAAGGGTACCGTTAAAAAGCCTCCTCCTATACCAAAAAGCGCGCTTATAACCCCAAAACAAATTCCCATACCAAAAATAGTATAATATAATCTATTTTGTTTAATTAAATTTAATTTATTCTCATTTTTAGATTTTAAAATTCCATATGTTCCTAAAGAAAATAGCAAAAGGCTGTAAAAAACAGCAATAAAAGCATCGGCATATGTTAAATGTTTATAGAAAATATTTTGACCAAAAGCTGTATCTTCAATATGCCCAATAAAATAAGCGGTAATCTGCGCCGCAGGGATAGATGAGAAAAGAAGTAAAAACGCGTATTTATAATTTATTTTTCTTTGAAAATAATATTTTAAAGCTCCCGAAGAACTTAAAAAAGGCATTTGCCCCATTGAAGTAGAAATCGCAAGAGATGCAGGAAGGTTTAATATCGTATGAAAGAAAGGCGTAAAAAAAAACCCCCGCCAACACCGAATAATGATGCTATAATTCCCACAAAAAAACTTAAAAATGTTAATACCAGAAAAGATAGAATAGGATTGTCAGAGATAATTAAAAGAGGGGTTATATCAAAAATGTTCATTTAAGTTCACTTACTTCTATAGATAATTCACGCAAATAGGCGATACTTTTTCTCATGTTATCTTCAGTACCCTCAAGTTCTAAAATTATCTTACCTGTAGATTCACCTTCAAGTCTGGCCTCTAAAATATTAGGTTTTACCTTGTATTGAGTGATAAGTTCATAAACAATGGGCTTATGAACCAGCTTGGTGGGTATTTTTAATGAAAGTTTTTTTACCACATTTATACCATAAATGATAATAACACTTTGTCAAGAATAATTGATAAATGATCTAAAATAAAAAGAAGCGGCTTTTACCGCTTCTTCAATTATTACTGGCAGGTCGTTAGAGTTGATAATTCTGCCGCACATTCTGAATTTGAATCGGCCTCGGCATTACCTGTTAATCCTGAAGTATAGTTAGAATAATAGTATATTTGAACATCATTATCTAATACATTAGTTGGTACACACATTCCTATGCAGTCGGCTAAAGGACATACCGCTTCTTTATAAGTACCGCCTTCTCCTGAGCAGTTTGCTTTAGCGTCATCTTCTGACCAGTCGGTATCAGCCGTATAGTCAATGCACTTGCCCGTTATAGTACAGCTCGCTGTAACGCCAGAACTGCATGAGATTATAATACTTACCATAAATGTGAGTATTAAAAGTAAAAGTTTTTTCATTTTTTCCCTCTTGTAGTTTTTTTTAATAAGGCAAACTTTTTTTGTAAACAAAACTATATAATACTTCTTGTTGTTTTTTTGTATTTATTATATTTTTTTCTGAAGTTATTGATTATAGATGTTTGAATTTGCCTGATTTCTGTATTATATTAAACAATTTTGATAAAATTGACCATAAATTATTGGTAAAAAAATATCCTATTTATTTAATATGCTTAACATCTTTAATATTGCCCCTATGATATTTCGCTTGAAATTCAGTAACTTTCTTTTTCCATTCTTCTTCGGGCACAACTTGTATTTCTTTTGAAAATTTCCATTTTCGATATTTAGTAAGACTAACAATTAATGTATCACTAATAAAATATATATTATTGCCGTATTTTACCAGCCCTCCGTTAAAAGTTGCGTGTTTGCCTTTGAAATATATTTTACCCAACTCTTGAACTTTTGTCCAGTCTTCAACGTTTTTAATCATGGGAACCTTGTATAAATAAAGTTCTCGTATTCTATTATGTTCTAATCCATCGGTCACTAATTTTTGTAAATCCATAGTACCTCCGTAATGATTAATTTTTTATTAATTTATATTAACAAAAAATACTTTCTATGAAACAATATAATATTTTAACTGTAATTTCAAGTGTTTTTTTAAAAAAGATGTCCATAGTAACCAGCATTTTTTTTCCATCGTATAAATATTTTATTATGCCCATTGTTAATAAATTAAATTATAATCCTTCTTTTCTATTTAAAAGCCGTCATTTTAATACTGTTTATCAAACATTATTTAGAAATATCAATAATGTTTACTATGAAAGAAAACGAATTCAAACGCCGGATAATGATTTTTTAGATATTGATTTTTCATTCGTGAAGTCAAATAAAGCGGTAATTTTATGCCATGGCCTTGAAGGCAGCTCACGCGCTCAATACATGAAGGGAATGGTTAGGGCTTTGAATGAAAATAATTTTAATGCCGCTTGTATGAACTATAGAGGATGCAGTGGCGAGCCTAATAAAAAAATAGGCGCGTATCACAGCGGTAAAACAGAAGATTTGCATTTAATTATAAAACATATAGAAAAAAAATATAAAGAAATTTATTTAATAGGTTTTAGCCTGGGCGGTAATTTAGTGTTAAAATATCTGGGCGATATGAAGCATAAGAAACCTAAAAATATAATGAAAGCGGCTGTGATATCGGTACCCTGTGATTTAAGTTCTGCCTCAGATGAACTTAGTAAAACAAAAAACTATATTTATCAAAAAAGATTCTTGAAAAGGTTTCACGAAAAAATAAAAGATAAGATGAAAATTATGCCCGATAAAATAAATGATAAGGCATTTAAGAAGATAAAAACCATCCGTGATTTTGATAATTGTTATATAGCGCCAATTTTTAAATATAAGGACGCCGAAGATTATTACCAAAAAGAAAGCTCAAGAAGATATATTTCTAAAATAAAAATACCAACTCTAATCATAAATGCAAAAGATGACCCTTTGCTGACAGAAAAATGTTTTCCTTTTCTTGAAGCAAAAAACTCGAAAAATGTTTATTTATCAGCGCCACGATATGGCGGGCATGTGGGATTTTGTTCTTTTAAGAAAGATATTTACTGGGTAGAAGAAAGAGTAATTAATTTTTTAACGAAAAATTTTCACAGTATTGTATAAAAAGAGTTGACAATTTATTATATAAATGCTCTTCTACTTAAGAAAAATTAATGGGAAAAGAGGTATTAGATGAAGTATTTAAATAAAAGAAATATAAAGAAATTTTTATCGATTGGAATTTTATTTCTAGTGAGTGTAATATTTGGGGGTTGCGGCGCAAGTATGAAGGGTGTTAGAGTTGACAAAAGTTTTACATACCAGTCGGTTGTGTCTTCTCAAATGGTGGTAGGTGGCGTAACTTCTGTAATTTCAGATATACAATTAGATGAATCAAATATGCTGTCAAATCTTCTTAAAACTTATTTTTTAGAAAGAAGAGAAAATTATAAGCTTATGCCTACGGGTGTAGTATCAAATAAATTAGGCGAAAAACCCTATAAAGACTTATTAGAAGAATATAAAAACAATGGTGCCCTAAGTGAAAAATCAATTAATGTACTTCGGGAAAAAACAAATGGCGTAAAATATATTGCATTTGTTAGAATAGAAAGTGATGATATTACTAAAAGCCGAAATGAAATCAAAGTAAAAAAATCTGCAGACCAAATGGAATCAAAAGTAACCAGATCCGTGTCAGTTTCAATGACAATTTACGATATAAATAGTAATATTATTGCCTGGAGCGGAACAGGTTCTACCAGTAAAACTAATACGAGCAAATATGATATAGAAACTGATAATGCGCTTGTAGCATTGGTTAAAGTCGCGGCCGGCACAAAAGAAAAATCAATTGATGAAAAATATCCATTTCCTCAAGAGCCAAATTTAAAAGACGTGCTAGAAAGAATATTTGATACTTTCGCCGATAATATGCCAGAAGAATAATATCAGGTTTTTTCTTTCAGTTATTTTCTAACAAAAGCAAAAAAGGGTCGCCGTTTGAAAAGTTATTTATTTTCCCTACTTTTTGAACTCCCACCCAGCAAAAAATTAATATCAACTATATATTGACGGCCTATCAAAATGGTATTTTTAGACAACATGAAAACTGAATTTGCCGATAGAGAAGGTACTTTAGAAGAAGCCGTAAAACTGGGCTTATTAAAAGAAGAGTTTGAACTCATAAAAGAAAAAATCGGCAGAACGCCCACTTTTACCGAGTTGGCCATGTTTTCAGGTATGTGGTCTGAGCATTGTTCTTATAAGAATTCTATTTTACTATTAAAAAAATTATATTGCGAATCAGAAAGGCTATTGGCGTCGCCGGGTGAAGAAAATGCCGGCGCTCTTCGAATAAACGATAAATATGCCGTTGTATTTAAGATTGAATCGCATAATCATCCATCGGCTATTGAACCGTACCAGGGAGCTGCCACAGGAGTAGGCGGTATCATGCGTGATGTTTTTACAATGGGCGCCCGTCCCATAGCCACATTAAATTCGCTTCGGTTTGGCATGCCCGATGCAGCCAGAAATCGTTATCTTTTACGGCGCGTGGTAAAAGGTATTGGCGATTACGGTAATTCGCTGGGTATTGCCTGCTCGGGCGGTGAACTTTTTTTTCATAATTCTTACACAAAAAATCCTCTGGTAAACGCCATGACGGTGGGTATCGCTAAAGTAGAAAATCTGGCGTCTTCGAAAGCTTCGGGCATTGGTAACAGCGTTTTATATGTGGGGGCCAAAACAGGGCGTGACGGTATTCACGGTGCTAGTTTTGCCTCAAAAGATTTAAGCGAATCTTCGGCAGAAGAAAGAAGCGCGGTTCAGGTTGGCGATCCGTTTCTTGAGAAACTAGTAATGGAAGCCACTCTTGAATGTATTGAAAAAAAGCTGGTTATAGCCGTTCAAGATATGGGGGCCGCTGGGCTTTTAAGTTCATCAAGCGAGATGTCTTCTTCAGGTGATGTGGGGATGGATTTGTTTCTTGAAAAAGTCCCTGCCCGCGAAACAGGTATGCTGCCATTTGAATTTATGCTTTCAGAATCGCAAGAGAGAATGTTAATGGTGGTAAAACCTGAAAATATATCGAAAGTAAGAGAGGTCTTTGAAAAGTGGGAACTCGATTCGGCAGAAATTGGCATAATAACCGATAGAAAAAAACTTAGAATTTTTTATAATAATGAAACATACGCCGATGTTCCGGTTCATGCGTTAACTGTAAACTCGCAGGGCGCGCCACGATATACCAGAGAAAGTAAAAAACCAAATTTAAAAATTAGCGAACAAATACAAATTGATGATTTTGAAAAAGCTATTGAAAATAAAGATATTGATAGTTTATGCAGTATTATTAAAGAAATAATCTCTCATCCCAATTTAGCCAGCCGTCATCCGGTATATGAACAGTACGACACAGATATTGGCAATATGCGGGTTATTGGCCCAGGGCAAAATGCCGGGGTATACCGCCTTGAAGATGGCAAAGAAGCGTTATCAATGACAACAGACGGTAATGGTTTTTATATTGCTTTAGAACCTTATAAGGGCGCAGTTCATACAGTGGCCGAAGCCTATCGTAATCTTGCATCTTGCGGTTCTATGCCTTTGGGTATTACAAACTGCTTGAATTTTGCGAATCCTTATAAACCAGAAAATTATTATTTTTTTAAAGAAGCCGTAACCGGTATGTCAGACGCAGCTAAAGAATTTAAGTTACCCATTACCGGCGGTAATGTTTCGTTTTATAATGAATCAGAAGACGGCCCTGTTTTACCAACGCCTACTATTGGCATGGTAGGGTTAATTGAAAATGCCGATAAGACACTACCGGCTCATTTGATATCTGAAGCACAAGTTTTTATTATTGGTAATTTTCATCCTTCATTAAATGCTTCGCAATATGTTTATATTAGAGAAAAAAAATCAGCGGGTCCTTTGCCTGAGATAAATGTAGAGAACGAAATAAAATCTGCAGAATTGATATTTGAAGCTAATAATAGAGAATTAATTGCTTCTGCAACAGATGTTTCATCGGGCGGTATTATGACGGCTGTTCTTGAAATGATTTTTTACGCTAAAAGAAGAGGTGAAAATTTGGGATTTTCTTTTTGCGAAAAACTTTTTGAAAACCGGTATTTTACACAACAAAAACTAAATAAAGATATGTTTTTCTTTGGTGAAAGCGCGCATACTTATTTAGTATGTGTTTCTCTTGAAAAAAAAGAAGATTTTATTAATTTATTAAAAGAAAAAAATCTGCCATACGCGTATTTGGGTACATCTAATTCAAGTGAGTTTCTAAAGCTAGAAAATATGAATTTGCCTTTAAATGATTTTTATGAAGCCTGGTTAAATGGTCTTGCCGAATATTTTTAGGCCGAACATTTTTAGGTAAGATTAAAAATATTAGATAGGCTTAATAAAATTAAGAATTAATAATATTTAGTGATTATTTTAGTATATGAAAATAGAATGGCGATCAAAGTATCAAATAGGAATCGAGGCGATTGATAACCAGCATAAATATTTTTTAGAGCTTATTTCTAGAATAAACGAACAGTTATATTTATCACCTGATGCCGAAACAATTAAACGTTTTATGAATGAATTAATAAAATACGCGGAATTTCATTTTTGCAGTGAAGAAAATATTATGTATTTTGAAAAATATCCCGGTTTAAAAATACATCATAATTTACACAGCGAAATATTAACCCAGCTTCATGAACGTATGATATTTAGTGATATAGCTCTTGATTTAGAATCAATGAAATTATTGGTTCAATTTTTAATTGATTGGTTCTCAAAACATACTATTGAAGAAGATAAAGCTTTTGCAGATTTCTTAAAGAATAAAGAAGTTTAAGAGCGTATATGATATCTTGTTGTAAAATAATTTTTCTTGTTTTCAAGTTAAACCCTCGCTATATTTTGTTATTAAATGGGTTCTCATCATAACAAAGAAAATAAAAATTCATCCTTATCAAATATTAAAACAGCGTTTCTATTAAATTTTTTCTTTACCATAATTGAATTCGCGGGGGGAATTTTTACCAATTCTATTGCCATTATCTCAGACGCTATTCATGATCTTGGCGATACTTTGGCACTGGGGCTATCGTATTTTATGGAAAAACTTTCGCGAAAAAAAAGAGACGCTAAATATACTTACGGATATAAAAGATTTTCTCTTCTTTCTGCTTTGGTAAATTCAGTAGTTTTAGTAACAGGTTCTATTATTGTTTTTACAGAGGCCATACCAAGGCTTTTTAATCCGCCTGAGGTAAACGAAAAAGGAATGTTTATTCTTGCTATTTTAGGTATTTTATTTAATGGTATAGCTTATTTAAGATTAAAAAAAGGCGATTCTCTAAATGAAAAAGCGGTATCGCTTCATATTCTTGAAGATACGGTCGGATGGATTATAATTCTTTTAGGCAGTATTTTTCTTTTCTTTTTTGATTTTCGTTACCTTGATCCTATTATGTCAATAGTTTTAGCTGTTATTATCATTATAAACGGGTTTAAAATTTTTAAAAAAACATATAAAATATTTTTACAAAGTATTCCCGATGCTATTGATGTTAATAAAATTGAAAAAGAAATTTTATCTGTTAAAGGAGTTCTTTCGATTCATGATACCCATATTTGGACCTTAGACGGTAATTATTTTGTATTTACATCGCATGTTGTTATACCTGAAAAAGTATCTGTTCAAAAATTAACAGAAATAAAATGTAAAGTAAAAGATATTATAATTAAAAATAATATTGAGCATGAAACCATAGAGATGGAAAGAGAAAACGAAGACTGTAAGCTAAAAAACTGCTAAAACTCATGCTAAAAGAAATGAATACTTTAGGGGCCAAAAAGGTTCCGTTTTTTTTTATTATTGATTTTGAAATAAAAAATCCTATTATTGTGCCGCTTGAAAAAATAAATCCGGATGAAATTCTATATAAAATTAATGAAAAAAATAATTATGAAAAAATAAACCAACTTGACAAACCTGAAAAACAAAAAGAAAAAATAATTTTAAAAAAGTATCCGCCGGCCTTTACAGAATATAAAAAAGCCTTTCATAAAGTAATTGAAAATCAAATAGCCGGTAACTCGTATTTATTGAATTTAACATTTTCAACAAAAATAAAGATAAATAAAAGCTTAAAAGAAATATTTTTAATGAGCGAAGCGCCGTATAAACTTTTCTTTAAAGATGAGTTTATTGTTTTTTCACCTGAAAGTTTTGTTAAAATAAAAGACAATATAATATCTTCGTATCCCATGAAAGGAACCATTGACGCGAAAGAACCCAATGCCGAACAAACAATTATAAATGACGAGAAAGAATACGCCGAGCATGTAACCATTGTAGATTTAATAAGAAACGATTTAAGCATAAAAGCCAAAAACGTGAAAGTAGAAAAATTCAGATACATTGATAAAATAAAAACAGCAGAAAAAGAGCTATTGCAGGTAAGTTCTAAAATAACCGGCGAGCTTGAAAATAATTATCATAAAAATCTAGGGAATATCTTTTTATCGCTTTTGCCCGCGGGTTCCATAACGGGAGCGCCCAAGAAAAAAACAATTGAAATAATAAAAGAAACAGAAACACATAACCGAGGTTTTTATACAGGTGTTTTTGGTGTTTTTGACGGTCAAAATCTTGACAGCGCGGTTATAATAAGATACATAGAAAAAAGAGAAAATCAATATTTATATAAAAGCGGGGGAGGGATTACCGTTTACAGCGAAGCCAAAAAAGAATATAAAGAAATGATGGATAAAATATATGTACCCATTGCTTGAAACCATTCAAATAAAAAACGGTAAAATTCAAAATCTTTTTTATCATAATAAAAGATTAAACCATTCAAGAAAAGATTTATTTGGTTTGAAAAATAAAGTGGACCTAAAAGAAAAATTACAGATAAATAACGATAAAAATAAAAATTTGATTTTACAAGTAAAAACTTTTAACAGCAATGAAAGTTTTGAAAATATTGAAATTGAAAAACAATCTGAAGTTTATAAACTAAGATTAATTTATAGCAAAGAGTTATTAAAAGCCGAAGTATTACCCTATGAAAAAAAATCCATCCGTAGTTTAAAAATAATTGAGTGTGATAATATTGACTATTCTTATAAATATGAAAATCGGGATATTATAAATCAATTGTTGTTAAAAAAAGAAAACTGTGACGATATATGCATTGTAAAAAATGGATTTATAACCGATTCTTCTTATGCGAATCTGGTTTTTTTTGACGGTCAACATTATATTACGCCCAAAATGCCTCTTTTGAATGGAACAAAACGTGAAAAATATTTGGCCGAAAATAAAATACTTGAAAGTGAAATAAAACCGGAAGATTTAGAAAAATTCAAGCAAGTGTATTGTATAAATGCTATGGTTGATTTATTTGAAATGCCGGTTGAAATAAATTAAAATTCTAATATTTTATACAAATCGTATTTCTCATAAAAAAATTTGGTCTATAATTTTCAAGAATTTATCAATTCTTACTGGTTTTACGAGATATTCTGTTATATCATACTTGTGACCTTTTTTAATATCATTTTCCATTGCGTTCGCGCTTAGTATCACAACAGGTATTTTATTAAGCGTATCACTTTTTCGAATTCTCTCAAGAAACTCAAAGCCATTCATTCCCGGCAGGTTAATGTCAAGTAAGATCATTTTAGGCTCCATAGAAAGCGCCATTTCAAAACCCATTTCTGCTGTTCGCGCTGTCCATAAGGTTATGTCTTCTCTTCTTTCTAAAATTTGTTCAATTAACATTATATTAGACGGATTGTCTTCGATGTATAATAAATTATTCTCTTTTATTTTTTTCTGGGGATTTATTTTAGCGAAATTGTCTCCTTTTATTAATTTAGGAATCTTTTGCCCTTCAACAATATCAAGTTCAAGCCAAAACTTACTGCCAACACGGCGTTCACTTTCTACGTCAATATCGCCGTTCATCATCCGCGCGAGTTTTCTACTTAAGTGTAATCCTATACCTGTTCCCTGTATATTCGTAGATTCTGCGTTTAGTCTTTCAAACGGTTCAAATAAAAGTCCTGTTTTTTCTTGTGCAATGCCAAGGCCTGTGTCTTGAATGAAAATTCTTAATCTTTTATTTTTCTGTAGTAGGCAATAGATAATTACTTTTCCATTTTTTCGGTTATACTTTATAGCATTTGAAATAAGATTCATTAGAATTTGCTTTAACCTTAAATAATCGGCCTTTACTTTAAGTTTACATTCTTCTTCGCTTTCAAATACCAGCTTTATGTTTCTTTCATTCGCCTGGTTTAAAAGCAAATTAATACAGCTTTTAATTACTTCTACTACCGATACTTCTTCCATTGAGAGGGTAACCTTGCCGGCTTCTATTTTACTGAGATCCAGTACTTCATCAATAAGAGATAATAGGTGCCAGCCGCCGCTTAAAATTTGTTCTAAAGCGTCTTTAACAGAAGAATTTTTCTCGAACTCTTCTTTTGTCTGTAAAATTTGAGCAAAACCCAAAATAGCGTTCATTGGGGTTCTAAGTTCATGGCTCATTCGAGATAAAAATTCTGATTTCGCCCTATTTGCCTTTTCTGCCATAAGTTTTTGTTTTTCTAAAGATTTGTTAAGTTCTTCAAGTTGAAATGTTCTTTCTTTTACTTTGTCTTCAAGATTTGTTCTTGCTTCAATTAGTTCTTGCTCATTTATTTTTAGCCTAGTTATATTATGGGCCACCGCGTAAATAATTCCGTTTTCAGGCTCTGAAACAGAATTCCATAAAAGAAAAATCTCATCTCCGTTTTTTTTGATATACCGGTTGCTGAAAGAAATAACAACCTCTCCTACTGCTAATCCGGCGGCAGCTTCGATAGTCGGCTGTACGTCATCAGGATGAATAAATTCAATATAAGGTTTTGAATATAGCTCTTGCATTGTAAACCCGAGAGCTTTTTCCCACGCGGGATTTAAAAGTTTAAAATAACCGTCAGTGCCGGCTATACAAAGCATATCCATAGATAAATTAAAAAATTTTTCTATATCATATTTTAAATTTGAAATTGTATTTGGTTCGGCTAGCTTTTGATTCATTGGTATACTCCTGCTTTTACTTGATAAGTAATTATATAGGTACAAATATACTTTTTATAGCAAGAAGAGACAAATATAATTGTTAAAATAATTAATATTTTTATACAATTATTAAAATTTAGATAATTTATTTAATTATAAGCCAGTTGTAAAAGGCATTAATCACAGGCATATTTAATTTGGGTACCAATTCGTTTATTGATCAAAGGTTTTAAGAACCAACCGCAAACGACATAGATAGACCTTATGAAGAAAGTGATTTTCGGCAAATGATATTACTTGATATTTACCTGCCAGATGCGATTTTGAGTGTTTTGGGGTCATAAATCAAATACTTTATGAACAGTGCAAAGCCTTTGTTTTAATACTTATTTACAGTATCCATTAGCTTTTGCAAATTTATAGGTTTTGTAAGAAAGTCGTCAAATGAAGATTCTTTGATTCTCTCAATCATTTCAGTAGTTGCGTAAGCGCTTACCGATATAACCGGTATTGCCGCGGTTTCTGAATTATTTTTTAATATTTCATTTACTTTAAAACCGTCTATGCCCGGTAGATTTAAATCTAATAGAATAAGATCAGGTTTTTCTACTGAAACCTTGGCAATACCTTCTTCGCCCGATTCAGCTGTTGTTAAAGTATGTTCTTTGTTGTTTTCAAATAAATTTTCAAGCAGGTTTCTATTATGCTTATTATCTTCTATGTATAATATTTTTTTTTGTTTATACAATTTGGGCCTAAAAACCTGTACTTCTTCATCTATAAGGTTGTCTATTTCAGCCTCAGACAAAAAGGGAATATCAATCCAGAAGGTAGAACCCTGTTCATATACCGAAGTAAAACCAATCTGACCCCCCATGGCCTCAACAATGTTCTTGGTTATACTAAGGCCTATACCGGTACCTTCTATGTTTGATGTTTTTGCGCCGCCTCTTTCGAAAGCGGCAAATATATTGCTTTTATCTTTTTCTTGTATACCTTTGCCCGTATCAATAACTTCAATTCGTATACAGGGTATATTCATCTCTCTATTTTTAATTATACTCTCGTGACAATTTATGGTTACGCTGCCCTGCGGTTTGTTATATTTTATCGCGTTTGTAAGAAGATTAACAATGGCCTGCCTTAGGCGTGCCCTATCTACCATTAAAACCCAGTCTTTCTTGTTTTGAAGTATAACATCAATAGAATATCGTTCTGCAAAAGGCTGAACAATATTAATAGATTCAGCTAAAATTTCAGAAAAACGTGCCTTTTCAGAGATAAATTCAATTCTCCCTGTTTCTATTTTTGAATAATCAAGTATATCACTAATTAATCTGAGAAGATGATGGCCGCTTTCATAAATTATTCTTATACTCTTTTGCTGGGTCTCGTTTAGTTTTTCTTTTTCCATAAGCAGTATCTGCGCAAAACCTAAAATACCGTTTAGCGGTGTACGAAGCTCGTGACTCATTCTCGATAAGAATTCGTTTTTAGCCATATTTGCTTTTTCAGCGTTATCTTTTGCCTTTATTAAATCTTCTTCCATTTTTATAGACTCAGAGATATCATGAATCACAAGATGAAGACAGCCTGTTACCGAAGAGTCTTCTGAAATAAATGAATAATCGTCTACAGAGCGCATTTCAACGAGAGCCGTAAAATACTGATTAGGAAAGCGCCTAAAGGTCATTTTCATTTTCTGGTTTGCTTCATTTTTTAAAAGAGATTTAAACTTCATTCGAAAGGCGGTATGTTCTTTCTCATGCAAAAGGTGGGTAAAATGTTTTTTTTCAACCGCTTTTATGCTTGTATAAACCATATCTGCCATTTTTTGATTTGTCTGAATGACAATACCATTTGAGTCGAGTGTAATATAACCGGCAGGTGATTGATGGTAAAGCTGATAAAAAATATCTCTGGTTTTTTTTAATTCAAAATTTGTTTTACGAAGCTCGGTTTCTGAAACATGCAGTTCTTCGTTTTGAAGTTCAAGTTCAATTTGATGAACGCTAAGTTCGTGAAGTAATTTGCCAACTTCGTCGGGATTAATCTCGCCTTCAGGTTTACTTATTTTAAGAATAAGGTCTTCTGCTTGTTTTCGCAGTGTTAGAAAATTCCTATCGGTGGTCATTGTTTTACTTTTTATATTTGGATATTAAGGGTATTTTTGAAAACTTTTTTCAAAGATTCAGGCAGACTGCCACCGTTGCCAGATTTGTTTATTACGGTAATTCTCTCAGGCAGGGAGCCATGATTTTTTATCTCTTCGTTATCCATGGCTGAAAGCACGCATATGGGCGTCGCTTTCAGCAACGGGTCCCTTTCAAGATTTTGAATCATTTGAAACCCATCCATGCCGGGCATTATGAGATCGGTAATAATTAAAACGGGGTTATGCCTGGCGGCAAGCATTATGCCCTCGCAGCCGTTAGCGGCCGTAATTACCTCATATTTGTTTTTTAAAATCTGAAGAATCATATTTTTTATAGCGTTTGCCTGATTTTTGTCGTCGTCAACATGCAGAATTTTACCCGATGAAAGCTTCATTTTACGTATTTCTTCTTGAAGAGATTTTTTCTCGGTAATCTCTTGTATCATACCAATAATATATCTCGTTTGATTTTGTTCGTCATGGTATAATTCGCCTTTTCTGATAACCCATTTTATTTGTTTATCAGGGCAGATAATTCTATGTTCGAGACTATAAGGCTTTTTTAATTCTATAGCCTTCAGCATGGCCGATTCTACTTCATTGATATCTTCAGGATGAATGAGTTTCATGAAATTTTCATATTTTCCGTTGAACTCTTTTGGCGTTAATCCAAAAATACGGTATAAATTTTCTTCTAAATGAACACTGTTTTCGTCTATGTTCCATTCAAAAATGCCCATGTTTGAAAATTTATGGGCCAGCGAGTTAAGCCTCTTGCTTCTTTCGAGAGCCATTTGAAAGTTTTTCTGTATGGTAATATCAATAAATAAAACCACCACCCCTGAATAGACTTCAGAAGCGATTTTATAAGGTAAGAATCTGACCAAATACCACTTTTCTTGAATTGATCTGAATTCAAACTCGTTTAGTTTTTGAGAGCTTAAAACTTCTTTCGCGATTTCGGCCAAATTTGCCTTGCCCAGATTATGAGAAATATGCCGAATTGGGCGGCCAATATCGGTATCAATTATATTTAAAAGTTCAGTCAGTTTTTTTGAAAAACGACGAATTTCAAGATCTTCGTCTAAAAATAAAGAGCCTATATGGGTGCTTGCCAGAAGATTGTCAAGGTCGTTATTTACCTCGGTAAGCTCTGTTATTTTTGACTGGTATTCGGCATTTACGGTATAAAGCTCTTCGTTGACCGACTGCAGCTCTTCGTTTGTAGACTGCAGTTCTTCATTTGAGGCCAGCAGTTCTTCGTTTGTGGCCTGAAGTTCTTCGTTAGAGGTTTCAAGCTCTTCTACAGTTGCCTGAAGATTTTCTCTGGTAAATTGCAGTTCCTGTTCAAGATCAATAATTCTGTTTTCGGTTTCTTTGCTTACGTCATAAGAAATATCTTCTGTGGCCGATGAATCGGCGGAGTGCATTTCTTTAATGTATACCCCCACAAGAGGATCCTGCCCCTTTTTTTGATTCAGGGGCTTTATTCGCATTTCTATATTATGAGGTTTATCGTCAATGGACAGGCGAATTTTTGAAAAAGTAAGCGGCTGACCTGTTTTAAATACTTTTTGAACACCCGTAGAAAGGGGTATGGCAAGCTCTTGGGGCATCAGTTTACCGGCATCTGTCGTCATGGTACCCGGCTGCATTCGAAGAAAAGTGGCAGTATCGCCTATCGCGTGAATAACATCCATATTGCTGTTCAATACCGTAGCAAATAAAACAAATTCTGAAGCAAAGGACTGTATAAAACGGTCTAAAATTCGTTCTTCTTCATGCTGAAGTCTTACGGCGGCCTGGTTGCCCGCAAGGCGGGAACGGGCGATGCGAGTCTGGTCAAAAAGGGTCGCAGGGGCCACATGCATGCCTGATTGTTTTCGTTTGCCAACAGATCGGTAAAGGCGCCATTTTTGGTTTAAGGTTTTATAGTAGTCTTGCATTTCTCCTATAGATTCACTGCTGCCAAGAAACATTATACCATTTTTTACTAGAGAGAAATTGAAAAGTTCAAGAGCTTTTTGCTGTAGAACCGGCTGAAGATAAATTAACAGATTGCGGCAGCTTATAAGATCGATATTCGTAAAAGGAGGATCCTTAATTATATTATGAGGGGCGAAAACCACCATCTCGCGCACCACCCGCGAAATCTGATAGCCCATATCGGTATTGTTGAAGTATTTGGCCAGATAATTTGCGGGTACATCGGGGGCAATTCCCGCCGGGTATTTTCCCATACTTGCCGTATCAAGGGCGTGTTTATCAATATCGGTTGAAAAGATTTTAATATCTCTGTGTGTTCCGGTTTTTTCCATTATGTCAAGACATAAAATAGCGAGAGAATAAGCCTCTTCACCGGTAGAACATCCGGCGACCCAAATTCTTAAATCTTTTTTTTCAGCGTTTACAATAAGTTCCCGAAGATATTTTTCGCGCAGCAGATCAAAAGCTTCAGGGTCGCGGAAAAAATTCGTAACCCCAATTAAAAGTTCGCCGTATAGAGTATCCACTTCGTGCTTATGAAGTTCAAGATATCTAATATAATCGTTAAGATCAAGTACATTGTTAATCATCATGCGCCGCTCAATGCGTCTTTTAACGGTCGCGGGCTTGTAAAAAGTAAAATCGACGCGGGTACGCTCTCTTAAAAGAGCGTAAATTCTCGTTAAGCCGGTTTCGTTTGATATGTTCGATTCGTTATGTTCCTGTTTTGTTTTATATGGATGGTTTATAAAAGAAACCAGCTGACGGGGCATTTCAATTGGTGGTAAAATAAAATCGGCGAGGCCGGTGGCGATAACCGAGCGGGGCATTCCGTCAAATTTTGCCGATTCTTCATTTTGAACCATGACCATGCCATCGTTTTCTTTAATGGCCTTAATGCCGCGGGTACCGTCAGAACCGGTGCCCGAAAGAATAATACCTATGGCTCTTGTGCCTTTGTCTTCAGCAAGAGATTTAAAAAAAATATCAATAGGAAGATGTAAAACGTCTCTTTCTTTTTGATCGGTTAAAATAAGCTTTCCGTGAAAGATTTTCAGATTCTTTTTTGGGGGTATTAGATATACATTATTGGGCAAAGCCAGCATGCCATCTTCAATTCTGTGAACGGGCATGGTGGTTCTGCGGGTCATTAGCTCAGGCATTAAGCTTTTATAATCAGCTGAAAGATGTTGTACTATGATAAATGTAGCGCCTGAATCGTCAGTCATTGATTTGAAAAAAGATTCAATGGCTTCAAGACCCCCGGCCGAGGCGCCTATTCCCACATAATAAGAGGGCGTATTTTTTTCTTCTAATTTTTCGTCAGATGTTTTCGCTTTTGGTTTGGTTTTTGGTTCAGTATTCTCTTCTTTTTTTTTCTTTGGCATGTGCACTCTTTCTACAGTTTTATATTTTTTTTTAGGGGGATATAGTAAATTATTTGTTATTATACATATGTATCTTTTTTTAATACTTGTATATGACGATTATATTATTAAAGAAATAACATTTCGTCAAAAAAAAAAAATTGCATTTAAATTATTTGATATATTTTTGAAAACGCAGCTTAAATCATTTTTTCAAAAGCAGCTTCTTTATCTATACATTCAGTAATGATGTCTTTTATGGAACCATAAAAAAATATTGAAAAAAGAAAAAAAGGATTGTAATATAAAGCATATTGACACGAAATACACATTATAAAAATATCAGGTCTAAAAAAAACAGTTACAGTCATCTGTTTTTAACGGATAATATTTACCTCAAAAAATAAATATGACAAAACTTATAAAAAAAGTAAAAAATTTATTTGTACTTAGAATGATCGCAGCCTTTATTTTTTTAGCGGCGCTCTTTTATATGATTTTTTTGGTGAGGTATACCTATAACTATAAACTTTTTGTAAGTCATGCTGAAGAAGACGTAAATAGTCATTCTGAACTGGTTCAAAACGCGGTTTATAATATATTTTCCGATATTCTCATTCTTTCAAAATCAGATGAGATTATTGAGTTTTCTACAAACTATCGCAAATACGATAAAGAAAAATCGGCGCGGGGTTTCTTAAGGTTTATGCGTTATAAAAATATTTATGATCAAATACGCTTTATTGATAATAACGGTTTTGAACAAATTAGAGTGAATTATAATGACGGTAAGCCGGCAATTGTAGAAACCGTAAAGCTACAAAATAAAAGCAGCAGATATTATTTTAAAGAAAGTATTGAATTAAATCAAGACGAAATCTATATTTCGCCGATGGATTTAAATGTAGAGGGTGCAGAGATTGAAAAACCCATAAAACCTGTAATTCGAATAGCGACGGTGATCTTTGATAAAAATGAAAGAAAAAAAGGGATAATTATTATAAATGTATTGGCAAATTACATTTTAAAAGCAGTAAATTCTCATGGCAAAGTTGAATCTGATATTCATAGTCTATTAAATGCCGAAGGATATTGGTTAAAAAGCGACTCAGAAGAAAAAGAATGGGGATTCATGTATGGCGACAAAAAAGATGTTAAATTTCAAAAAGAATATCCTAAAGAATGGGATAAGATAAGTGTAATAAAAGAAGGAACCATTGAAACAGAAAACGGTATTTTTGTTTTTAAGCAAATTTTTCCGGCTCGGTTTATGGTAAATCTCGCCGAGAAGAAGGCTGTTTCGATTGATAAAAAATCCGAAAAATATCACTGGTTTCTTATTTCACAGGTACCTTTATTTAAAATAAACAAAAAGAGTAAAAGTATTCAATATGAGTTAATTCTTATATTTTCAATCGTTTATATTATAATTTCAGTAATTCTTTTTTTTATGTCAAAATACCAGAATAAAGAACGTTTAGCAAAAGAAGTCTTAAAAACTGCTCAATCACAACTGACCGAAATAAATAAAACCTTTTTAACTTTCACTCAAAATCATGAAGAGAACATCAATAAAATTACGGTTCTGGCAGGCAAACTGCTTGGCGGATCCTGCGCTTTATATAACCGTCTTTCAGAAGGCATGCTTTGTTCACTGGGAATGTGGAACGCGCCGTCTGATTTTAATCCCTTTGATGAACCCGAGGGCCATATATGCTGCGATGTTATTCGGCAGAAAGAAGAAGGCGTTTTGCTTATACGAGATCTACAGAATACAGCGTACGCAAAAAGTGATCCTAATGTGGTATTATATAAACTTAAAACATATGCGGGTCACGCAGTAAAGCGTTACGATGAGGCAATTGGCTCTCTATGTGTTGTGTTCCAACAAGATATAGATCTATCTGAAAACCAGCTTGAGGTTTTAGGCATCTTAGCTTCGGCCATAGGTCTTGAAGAAGAAAGAATGGATGATAATGCCGCTCTTATTAATGCCCGCATGAAAGCCGAGCAGGCGAGCCGGGTTAAAAGCGAGTTTTTAGCAAACATGAGCCACGAAATAAGAACCCCCATGAATGCCATTATGGGTTTTACAAATCTTTTATCAGAGCAAGTAACGGAACAAAAACAGAAGTCATACGTAAATTCGGTACAGCTAGCCAGTAAAACGCTTCTGCAATTAATTAACGATATACTTGACTTATCAAAAATTGAAGCCGGCGCTTTTCATATTGAAAAAAAGAATTTTAATGTGCGTGATCTTTTTAATGAAATGAAAATTATTTTTTCTCAAAAAATTTCTGAGAAAAAGATAGACTTTCTGCTAGAAATAGAAAAAGAAATACCCGCGGCTATTGTTCATGATGAAATTCGGCTTCGTCAAATATTGCTTAACCTGCTTGGCAACGCGATAAAATTTACAGAGAAAGGTTATGTTAAATTATCTGTGACGAAAGAGTATGTTAAAGATAATGAAAATATGTTCAATCTTAAATTTTCTGTTGAAGATACGGGTATTGGTATTAAAGAAAAAGATCAAAAAGCGGTATTTGAACCATTTTTTCAATCTAAAGAGCAGTCTCACTCTAAATATGGCGGCACGGGTCTTGGTCTTGCCATAACCAAAAGACTAATAGAAATGATGGGAGGATTTATTTCAATGCAAAGTACGGCAGGCAAAGGAACTATTTTTTCTGTAACAATAAAAAATGTCGTCGCGGCCGAACTTGAAAAAGAGCCGCAAAAACAAGAAAAAGTTTTACAGAACTATATTTTTGATAAAGCAAATATTCTTATTGTTGATGATGTTTCTGAAAACCGGCTGTTAATTAAAGCATATCTTGAAAAATATGGTTTTACTATTTATGAGGCAGAAAACGGTAAAGAAGCTGTAGAATTTGCCGAAAAGTTTTTTCCCAATTTAATTTTCATGGATATGCGCATGCCGGTAATGGAGGGTCATGAGGCAGTTAAAATCTTAAAAGAAAACGAAAAAACAAAGAAAATCCCCATTGTTATTTTAACGGCCTCTGTGATAAAAAGCGAGCAAAGTAATATTAAAGAAATGTGCGAAGGTTATTTAAGAAAACCTATTCATAAAACAGATTTAATAGAAGAAACGGCAAAGCATCTTTCACATCGCATTGAAGATAAAACTCTGGCCCCAGAAGAAGACAGCCCTCTTCTTAACTATGAAAAATATATTGCCGGTAATGAGAAAGTTGACGAATCTGTACAAGATAAAACTTTAATAAATGAAATAATGCAAAAGATAAAATATGAAATTGAACCTGAAAGCAAACAGCTTTCAGATGCCTCGTCAATAAGCGATTTTAGAGAATTTTCAGAAAAAATAAAAGAAATAAATAAAAAATATGAAAATCTATATCTTACGTATTTTACCGATAAACTTAATTATCATATAAATTTATATGACGCACGCGGCCTTTATGAAACAGTAAAAGACTTGTCTTTGGTAAAGGCAAAAATTAGAGGTGTCTAAAAGAATGTTTATATTTACTCGCGCAAAATGAAATTGTAACACAAATTATAATCTTTTTACGTAAAATCAGGAAAGTGTTTTTTTATTTTTTCAATTAATGTTTCTGTATTGTAGGGTTTGCCCAAAAAATCGTCGGCGCCATAATTTATTGCGTCTGCAATATCTTCTTTGTTTTTATTTGAACTACACATTATTACTTTTACGTTTAAATTATTATCACTCGCGAATTTTTTTATTCTTCTTAAAGCGACATATCCTGAAACGCCCGGCATTCTTATGTCAAGAAAAACAAGAGGGGGGGTTAGTTTTTCGTATAGTCTAGCTCCCTCGGTACCGTTTTTAGCGATATTTATTTCAACATTATGCGATTGTAAGCTTTGCTTAAAAATTTCTGCAAATAACGGTTCGTCTTCTATATATAAAATACGAAGTTTCACTTTTATAACAATTTATGACGATTTTAATGTAATTTTTACTTCGGTACCAACCTCTCCCGAAGTATCACCTTTTTCCCATGAATTAATTTCAATTTCACCGCCGTATGAGTTAATAAATTTTTTAACCAAAGGCATACCAAAACCGGTACCTTGTTCATTTTCGGTTCCGGTTCTTGTTGTTACTGAATTTAATTTAAAAAGGTTCTCTTTAATGCTTTTAGGCATTCCCATGCCAAAATCTCTAATAGTTAATTGAGTGTTATCATTAACACTTTGGGACGAAATGTTAATACTTGATCCTTTTTCTGAAAATTTTATAGCGTTTGTTAATAAATTATTAATTACTGAGTTTATAAAAGTTGTTTTTTCAACTTTTACCTTAACATCAATAGGCACATCAATATCCATCTTTATATTTTTTTCTTTTATTTTTGAGTCAATAATTTTAGCTGATTCTTCAATTAAAGGTTTAAGCTGAAAGACTTCTGTTTCAAATTTTAATTTGCTTTCTTCAAGAGCTCTTAACGTTTTAATCACTTCTATAATATTTCCCGCGTTTTTAATTGCCGTTTGCATTGTATCAATATTATCAAGCATAAAATCTTTGTCTTCTGAACCTAGTTCTAGAATACCTTGTACCGCATAAATAGGATTACCTAAGTCATGACATAAAATATGCACGAGTTCCTTAAAGCTTGTATTGCTTTGTTTTAGCCTTTCTGTTGTGCGTCTTAACGTTGTATGTGTTTCAATGCGTTTTAAAAGTTCAGAAGAATTAAACGGTTTAGTTACATAATCTACGCCGCCAACTTCAAAACCTTTAACGATATCTTCAGTTTCAACTTTTGCCGTTAAAAAAATTACGGGAATATTTTTTGTTTTTTCAGATTCTTTAAGCTTTTTGCATGTTTCAAAGCCGTTTAGCTCTGGCATCATGACATCTAGCAGTATAATATCATGAATTTTTTCATCAGCTATTTTTAATGCCTGTACCCCGTTTTGAGCGGCGTATATTTTATAGTTTTTTGATTCTAAAAGACTTCCTAATACCTGAATATTTTCTGGCGTGTCGTCTACTATTAAAACTGAAACCGGCATGTCTTTTATTGTTTCTGGCATTTTATTTTCCTTAATAAGTCATTTGTAAAAATATTGTCAATTTTATTTTTAATTTCGTATTGTCATCAAATTATTAGGCTGTAAATCTTCTTACGCGCGGCTCAAGATTTTCTATGGTAATGGGTTTTGTAATAAAATCGTCTGCACCGTATGTAAATATTTGATCCCGTGTTTCTATTTTATCTTCTATAGTAATTACAAGCGCCGGAATTGTTTTAAGTGTTTCTTTTGACTTTAGGTATTCTAAAAATTCAAAACCGTTCATGTCGGGCATGTTTATATCTAATAATATTAAATGAGGAATTTCTTTGTCAAGAATTTTTACAGCCTGCCTGCCGTTTTCAGCTTCTGTGAAATTCAAATTTAGTTTTTCAAGATATTTCTTAAGTAAATTTCTTTCGGCCTTTTTGTCTTCTACTATAAGTACCCGCGGCGTAATATTTGGCAATTCTAAAAAGAAAGTGCTTCCTTTTTGTAGAGTCGATTCTACATATATATTACCGTCATGAGCTTTAAATATATCATAAACCAGAGGCATGCCAAAACCGGTGCCTAATTCGCCGTGCGTTCCTATGGTAGTGGTTTTTTCTTCATATTTAAAAAGATGGGGTATTGACTTTGGATGAATGCCAACACCGGTATCTTCTACGGCAATTGTAATTGGATTTTCTTTCGCCAGATATATCTTTATAATATCATTTTCTTTACAAAACTTTATGGCATTTGACATAACATTTGAAACTGCTTCTGTAAATAAACGCTCATCGGCAAAAATTCTTGTATAGAGAGGGAGTTCATTAATTATTAAAATCTTTTTTTTATTAGAAATTGATATAAAGTTTTTAATAACTTTTTCTACAATTGATTTTGCGTTAAAGAATTCATGTTTAATTTTAATTTTTCCGCTTTTAATTTTACTTAAATTTAATATTTCGTTGATTAAGTTATTCATTTCTGAAGATGCTCGTAAGCCTTCATTTATCCAGTCTTTTTCTTCTGCCGTATGCGAAGTAACAGATTGAAGAAGTTGAAAATATCCAGATACGGCATTTAAAGGATTTTTTAAATCATGTGAAACTAAAGCCACAAATTTATCTTTTAATGAATTGGCTTCTTCAGCGTCATTTTTGGCTTTTCTTAGTTCAAATTCAGCTTTTTTTCTTTCTGATATATCTTGAAAAGCTACCTGAATTACTTTTTCACCTTTATATTCAACGGGAGCGGCCGCTACTTCAACGTCAATTGTTTTGCCGTCAAGGCGTATAAATTTTTCTTCAACAATAGGCTGGGGCTGGTTTGTTTTCATCATTGTAATAATTCTTTCGCGAACAGTTTCTATTGAGTCGGGATGTACGACCTGCATTACCTGACCATCTAATACTTCTTGTTCGCTTGATGCCTTTAATATTTTTACTGCCATTTCATTAACCAAAAGAGGATTTTTACCGTCATGCAGTATAATGGCAAAAGGCGCCATTTGTACCAGCCTTTTATACCGTTGTTCGCTTTTTTTTAGTTCTGTCAAATTGCTTATGAACGCAAAGCATCCTATTGGTTTATTATTATTATCTTTTAACGTAGTAGCGTGAAAAAATGTGTGTATATCTTTGCCGTTTTTATGTTTTAGATCAACTTCATATTCCCTATGAAATGTTACAGAAAGTCTTGCCATTTGTTCTTTTAAGATATTCGCGTTTTTTTCATCTACAAAGTCAAAAGGTTTTTTCCCCAGCATTTCTTCACGTGTGTAACCTAACATTTTACAAAGAGAATCGTTAACGTCAGCCGTTTCTTGATTTTTGTTTGTTAACCAGTAGCCTTCCTGCGTAGTATTTATTATATCTCTGTATTTTTTTTCACTTTCAGTCAAGGCTTTCTCAATCTTTTCTTTTTTAAAAATTTCATTTTTTAGCGAATTGTTTGTTTTTGTTAATTCAGCAGTTCTTAAAGCAACTTGTTCTTCCAGTGCCGATATATAATTTTGCTTTTCTTGATATAAAACAGCGTTTTCAACAGCTAATGCCATCTGGTTAGAAACAGTATGATATAAGGTTATATCAGAATCAGAAAAAACTCTTGGTTTGCCTATGGTGCCTAAAATAAGAACTCCTACCGAGCGGTTTTCTACTATTAAAGGCAAATATAATAAAGAATGTAAATTTCGTGCTTGAATAATTTCTTTTTCTGCAGTAGATAATTTTACGCTTGAAACATTGTCTACTGCGATAGGGTATCGTTTTGATATTGATTGTTCAATATGAGGATGATCCTTAAGTTTTGCCTTGCGAAAATGCTCAGGAAACTCAGGCGGCAGGGGAGGGGTTGTCGCTCCCAAATATAATTCATCTTTTTGAACAAGGTAGATGGCGCCACTGTCAAGTTTTGCCAGTTGAGAGGCGTTGTCAATTACCGTTTGAAGAACGGTTTCTAAATTTAATGTTGTGGTAAGTGTCTGGCTTATGTTAAATAAAGCCGATAAATCGTTTTGGTTTTCTTTCACAATCTCTTTAGATTCTTTCAGCATATTATCAGTTTGCTTGCTTTATAAAAAGTATTATATAAAATAAGTTCATATAATACTAATAATTTTTATTATTAACTATTTAATTTATCCATTAAATTTTTTGCTGCATTGACGGTTTTTAATAAACCCAGCATATCAAATAAATTTAAATGATAATATAGCTTGTCAATAAAGATTAATAAATATTCATTATTATAGCTCGTATTTATTTCTTTAAGTTTTTCGGTAAAAATTCTAAAATCAGAAAAAGAAGAGCTTTCAGATAAAGTGTCATTGTTTGCTTTTATCACAATTTCAACTTGGTTTATTAATTCTTGTATTATTTCGCTGCTTTGATTTTGGGGTCTTTCAATTTTGTCATCGCCCAGAATGTATCTTTGAAATTGTTTATTTATATCTTCTTCGTCTTTAATACTTTTGCCTTCTTTATTATTCTGGTCACTTTTTTCTAATTCTTTATAAGAAATATGTTTTGCTATTTCATTAATTAAATCTTTTTTATGAATGGGTTTTCTTAAATAACCTTCTGTAATTGTTTTTATTTTTTCTTCAGAAGATTTCATGCCCGAAGCGGTTAAAGCAATAATTGGTATTTGTTTTGTGTTTTCTTTTTCTTTTAAAATTTTAATGGCATCGTATCCATCCATAACTGGCATGCGCATATCCATAAATATTAAATTAGGCTGATGTGTTTCGGCAAGATTTACCCCTATTTCTCCGTTTTCAGCCTCTATCATATCAAAATCATATTTTTCAAGATATCCTTTTACCAGTTCGCGGTTTTCAGCGATATCATCAACCACTAGAATTTTTGCCTCTTCGAAAACAAAATTTTTATCATTGATATTATCTTTTTTCTTATCAATTTCAATAGAAGCGATGGCCACATTTTTTATGTTTAAGTAAAATTTTGTACCTTTGCCTTGTTCGCTTTCTAAAGAAATAGTTCCGCCCATCATTTCTACCAGTCTTTTGGTTATAGTAAGCCCAAGGCCCGTGCCGCCGTATTTAGAATGAGATTGATCTTTTGACTGAAGGAACGCTTTAAAGATATTATCCTGATCTTCTTTTTTTATGCCTATACCGGTATCTTCAACGCTGAATTTTAAGTTTATTTTACTTGTGTCTTCTTCGGTATATTCTTTTGTAACCGATAATTTAACATAGCCTTTTTCGGTAAATTTAACGGCATTGCCTATTAAGTTTAATAAAATTTGTCTTAATCTAATTTCATCGTGAATAAGGCCGCCGGGTATTTGAGGTTCTATATCAAGAATAAATTCTATATTTTTCTCAGAAATTTTTTGTTCAAATACCGATTTTATATCTTTTAACATTTCATGCGGATTAAACGCGTTATACTGAATATCTAATGCTCCGGCTTCAATTTTAGACATATCTAAAATATCATTGATTAAAGTTAAAAGAGTTTTGCTGGCAGAATTTATTGATTTTAAATATGACTTATGCTGAGGGTCAGAAATTTTTTCATTTAAAATGTTAGTAAAACCCATAATAGCGTTCATGGGGGTTCTTATTTCGTGGCTCATATTGGCCACAAAATCACTTTTGGCTTTATTGGCGGCCTCAGCGGCTATTTTGGCTTTAATAAGATCTTCTTCTTTTTTCTTTCTCTCTGATATATTTTTAAAATAACCAAAGTGGCACATTCTACCTTTGTACATAACGAAATTTAAAGAAATTTCTACGGGAACTATTTCTTTACCGCCTTTTATCTTATGCTGCGATTCTATAAATAAATTTTTAATTTTTTTAACTTCTTCAACATGTTCATCCAGTTTATCAAACGAAAAATTAGGATCCCAGTCGGGTATGCGCCAGGTTAGTATTTCTTCTTTAGGTACGCCAAAATGAGTAACAGCGGCCTCGTTAACATAAATCATTTTACATTTATCGTTATCGTCAATTAAAAATATGGGGTCGCCGCTTTTTTCAATCATTAATCTATATAATTCAAGGTCGTCATGGGCTCTTACGCGTTCGGTTATATCAAGACATGAACCGTATGATACTAAAGGATTTTTATTCTCATCATATTTTGTTTCGAGTCTTTCATAAATATATTTTATGCGATTATCTGCCATTAATAATTTAAATTCAAGGTCAAATGCTTTGCCTGTTTCAATCGCTTTAAGATATGTTTTTTTTACCAATTCTTTGTCTTCAGGATGAACAATACTTAAAAATAAATCAAAGTTTGGTTTTTGGTTTAGGTTAACTTCATAAATATAATGTTTTTCTTCTGACCAGGTAATTTCGTTTTTCAAATGGTCAATTTTAAAGGAACCCAGCTGGGCAATTCTTTGCGCTTCGTTTAAAAGTTTTTCAAATTCTTCTCTTCGGTTTAATTCATTTTTAAGAATTGAAATATTATTTCGAAAAATACCCGCGCCTATAATAGATACAGTCATTAAAAACATTAAAAATAATAATAAATGCGCATTTTTTATTTTGTTTATGGTCTTCTCTGTTTCAATTTGATGAACTTGAGCGTTAGAATCAAGAAGTTTAATGAAAATATCAGCTGTTTTTATAATAGCTGTACTTAAATATTCAATAGTTTGATATTTTTCTTCAGAAAGTATTTTTTCAACTTCAAGCAAAAAGGCTTCAGAATCTCTGATGGTAAAGGCGGTACCGCCATAGTATAAATCTTTTTCATCTTGTGTTAAAGTAATGCTTTTATTTTTTATTTTTGTTTCACCTAATAAAAAATTTAACTGGTTTTTATAAGTTGAAATAAGGTTTTTTATTTCACTTTTGTAAAAAGTTTTTCTGTTTTCGTCTTCGGCTTCTACCAGTTGGTGAATTTTTACCATAATACTTTGCGAAATCATTCTTTGACGGCCGGCTATATTTATTTTCATGGCCGTATTCTGCTCTAAAGATGAAACAAAATATCCAATGAGTATTTCAAAAACAGCAAATAACAATAGTATGCCAAGAACAAGATACTGTCTTTTTCTAATTGATTTAATGATATTTGTGTTAGCTTTCACTATTTCTTATTTGTTTTTATGTAATTGTTTATGACGAATTTGTATTAAAATATTAAACAATTATTGTATACCAGTTAAAATTTTTCTTAATTCCATTATTAAAATTCATTTTATGCTGCCATCAATTTTTTTTTAAATTTATACAGAAATTTGTTATTCTGCATAAAAATAATTAAAATTACCATAAAAAAAAAGTATATTGAATATTACTTGACAAAATAAATCACGAAAAAAGAATTTTATGTTAGAAAAGTCATTCAGTTATCGTCAAATTAAAATTGTACCGGATATGTTTAGGGCAGGCAAAAAGCGAAATAAAAAAAGTCACTCAGAATACATTATAAGGCAGGGTGTAACTATAATGCTTATTCCGCATTCACAAAAACATACCTATAAAATTTATTTAAATTACCGTAGTCTGTTTTTTTTCGCGGCAGTTTTTGTTTGTATTTTATTTTTTTCAATATTTTCTTATGGCACTAATGCTAAAATTGAAAAAGAGAAAAAAAACGCGATAGATAACAATCTTTCATGGCAAAGCAAGCTTGAAACTTTAATTTCAGATAAAAACTCATTTGAAAATAAACTGAAGTATTTACAAAAAAAAGGCAGTCTATTTTATGAAAAAATATGGACAGAAGAAGATACAGACAATAGTTATGAATTTTATAATAATTCAGAAATGAATGAAAAATTAAAAGTCTATACATCTTCATTAAAAAATGCTATGAATTTTTTATTAACGAGAGAAAATACATATCAAAAACTTCCTTTAGGTTGGCCCGTTAAAGAAGGGTTTATAACCAGCCCTTTTGGGCATAGAATTTCGCCCTTTGGCGTATCAGAAGAACTTCACACCGGCTACGATTTCGCGGCGGCTCCTGATACGCCTATATATGCGACGGCCGATGGTATAGTTACTTTCGCGGGTGGTACCTCTTCGGGTTACGGGTTATATGTTCGAATACAACACGCGTATGGATTTTCAACTTTATACGGTCATTGTAAAAAAATACTGGTTAAACCCGAACAAAAAGTAAAAAGGGGAGATCTCATAGCTTTGGTTGGGATGTCGGGTTCAGCAACCGGGCACCATATTCATTATGAAGTAAGATTAAAAAATATTGAATCTTTAGTAGAATATGAAGTCATGTTAAATCCCTGGCCTTTTATGCAGAGTGATTTATAAAAAGTGCTTTCAAATTTAGTTTTAGGCATAAAAATTGATTACCGCCGTTTTGCCGTAATATTCGGATTGGTATCTTTTGTATTGTTCATTAGTATTTTTAATTTAAATCCCGATAAAAAATCGGTTACTTATATGGCGGCAACAGCTCTTTTAATGGCCTTCTGGTGGATAACCGAAGCTCTGCCTCTTTCGGTTACGGCTCTTTTGCCGGTAATTTTATTCCCTGTTTTAGGTATTATGAATGGCAAGGCGGTTTCGTCACAATACTTTAATCACATTATTTTTTTATTCATGGGCGGATTTTTCATGGCCATAGCTATGGAAAAATGGAATCTTCATAAACGAATTGCCGTAAAAATATTATTGTTTTTTGGAACCAACCAAACAAAAATTCTTTTTGGATTTATGTTGGCATCGGCGTTTTTATCTATGTTTATTTCAAACACCGCGGCCGCTATGATGATGACGCCTATTGTTCTTGCGGTGGTAACAGAGCTAGAAGAAATTTTCACAAAAGAGAAGGTTAAAAAAATATCCACGGGCTTTTTTTTAGGCATAGCCTATTCTACCTCAATAGGCGGTATAGCGACACTGGTGGGAACCCCGCCTAATTTATCATTCGTGAGAATTTTTGATATTACTTTCGCAGAGGGCCCCGATATTACTTTCGCTAAGTGGTTTTTTTTCGCTTTGCCCATATCGGCTGTTATGTTCTTTTTTGTTTGGGGCTTTTTAAGTTATTTGTTTTTTTCGAAAAAAAACGGGGTAACCATAAAAAAAGAAATCTTTGAAAATGAATTAAAAAACTTAGGCAAAACAAGTTATGAAGAAAAAATAGTTTTTGTTTTATTTATTCTTTTAGCTTTTTTATGGATATTTAGATCGCCAATAGATATAGGTACTTTAACAATACCGGGATTTTCATCTTTTTTTAAAAATCCTGATTATATTAACGATGGTACCGTTGCCATATTTATGGCTTTTTTACTGTTTATAATTTCATCTAAAGATAAAAAATCAAAACTTTTAGATATAAACAGCATTCAAAAACTGCCATGGCATATCATAATACTTTTTGGCGGGGGCTTCGCGTTAGCAGCCGGGTTTAAAGAATCGGGTTTGGCCTATTGGTGTGCCGAGCAGCTAAAAGCGGCCGAAGGTTTGCCGCCTGTTGTTATTGTGTTTTTTCTTTGTTTATTTATAACGTTTTTAACTGAACTTACCTCAAACACGGCAACGTCTGAAATTTTACTGCCTATTATTGCGGCTCTTTCTGTCGCGGTAAAAATAAATCCGCTTTTTTTTATGGTTCCCGCGGCTATTTCATGCAGTTTAGCGTTTATGCTGCCCGTAGCAACGCCGCCTAACGCGGTTATTTTTGGTTCGGGAAGAGTTTCAATTTTAGATATGGCAAAAACAGGATTTTTTATAAACCTGGGCGGAATATTCATTGTGATTGCCGCAGCATATTTTATTATTGTGCCTGTATTAGGTATCGATTTATTGAGTTTTCCTGACTGGGCCGTGATGAAGTGATTTTTTATTTTTTAAATATGTTCATGCCTTCTTGGTTTCCTTAAAAAATTTTACTCAAATTTAAAATAAGGAAACCAAAAAAACAGGAAGAAAATTATTTCATTCATAAAGTATTAATTATTTAAAAATTAGGTGTTTTACGCTTTTGCAATATTTTGTTGTATAAGATTATTTTTTATAGCTTCCTGACTTTGCAGGTTTTCTAAACTTACGCATTCATTGATACTAAAATTTCCCGATTTTGTTCTTATTAAGGTTTCTGTAACCGCGCCGCATTTTAATAATTCACCAAGGTCGTTAATTAATGTTCTAATATAAGTACCCTTGCCGCAGGTAATTTTAAAGGCGAATTTTATGTTTGAAATTTTTTGGGTAATTAAAAATTCTTTTACGAAAATATCTTGTTTCTTTGCCTCTATTTCTTTTCCTTCGCGGGCATACCGGTAAAGCGGTTTGCCGTCTTTTTTTTTAGCCGAGTAAGCCGGCGCGATTTGTGTTATATTACCCGTTAAGGTTTTAGTCATATCTTGAATTTCTTCTATTTTTAATAAAGGAACGTCATTTGTTTTTTTTATAAGAGTACCCGTTATATCCTGTGTGTCGTAAGTTTCACCTAATATAAAAGTTCCCTCGTATTCTTTTGACTGGGCCATTAATTTATCAGAAAGTTTGGTGTATTGGTTTAAAAGAACCACTAAAAGTCCCGAGGCAAACGGATCTAAAGTTCCCGCGTGGCCGGCTTTTTTGGGCCTGCCGATGGTTTTTATAAAGCGCAGTACATCCATAGAGGTTATGCTAACAGGTTTATTAATAAGTAAAACGCCCGGGTCTTCTAAAAAAGACGGCGGACGTACATGGTTTTCTGGTATATATTTTTTCCAGTTGTATTTATCGAATGTCATATTTTAAAATTAAAGGGATGTCTTCATAAAAAAGACAGATTGAAAAGAGAATAAATAAAAGATGGTTTATTTAAAGGCTTGTTTAGGCACAGGCTTATAAAAAGCCACAGAGTACACAGAGCGCACAGAGTAAACAACAGATGTTGTAAAACAAATGAACAAAACTTTAAGACACAGGTTACTTATAAGCATCATATAAAAGTGCTATATTAATTTTATTTTGGCAAAAACAAATTTATTGGTAAAATCAACCACGTTCTCTGTGTCTTCTGTGACCTCTGTGGCCAGTGCTTCTCGAAATTCGTCGCTGTGGCTCATGTATTTACATACTTTTCTTTCAATTTTAAACCTAGTTTTATGGCATTCTCATTTATCTCAAACTGTTCATTGATATAATTTTCTTTTAATAAAACCGCCCCCAAATGATCCCAAAAGTTTTTAATAGATATGCTTTTAAGATTCATGGGAACTTCAAAACTGGTTACGGGTAGCATGTTTTTTGAAAGATATTGAATGACAACAGGCAATAGATTGCTTGAGCCGTGTTCTAAAAACTCATCAGCTGCGTTTAATATTTTACAAAGGTTATAGTTACCGGCAAATTGCCCCAAAAGCAGCGGGTCGCGGGTTTTAAATTTGTAATTAAAAAGATTTTTTTCTTTAACAGGGCAGTTGTAATTTGTGCAAATTGACTGGCCGTAAAAAGAATAATTCTGTGGATTTTTAACCGACAAAATATTTTTATGCGGGCCTCCGGTCGGATGTAAAAGACAGCCCGGTTTTTGTTTGCCTGAAAAGGTCCATCCGGCGAAAATACACACATAAATATTATTAAACAAAATATACTTTGAAATTTCGCTTTCTCTATTTTTTCGATATAAATAAACTTCTTTTTGATTTAATATATTTAAAGATAAAAATTGTCTGGTGTTTTCGGTTAAGAAAGTTTTTATTTCTTTTTTTATTAAATTTAAATTGTAAATTCCACAGCAGGCCGCGCAGGAATAATTTTCATTATGGCAAAGCAAAGTATTTACTTTTTTTAGAACATGGCTGTTATGACCAGTGTTTTATATTTGTAGCTTTTTCATTTTATTTTTCTTACTTCATCCCAAAAATCTCGAGGTGTGAGTATTTTAATATTTTTATACTTTTTTAAGATTAATAAATCTTTATCTCCTGTTATAATCATTGATGACTTAGACGCTTTCGCCAAAGAAAGAATATTATCATCATCTAAATCTCTGCATACACGAACCGCAGGTTTGTCATGAGTTATAATATCGCAGAAATCTTTTAAAAAATCAATTATTATATTAACTTGATTTATAGGCATTTTTATTTTATTTATTAAAGCTTTACGTACTTCATCTAAAATAAATTCATTTATAACAATATGAAATCTATCAAGACACAGCTCAAAAACAGAATTACATAATCCCCGGCTTGCAAATGCCGCGACAATAACATTGCCGTCTAAAGTTATTGTCATGAAATAATTTTAAAAACATCTTCATCGGTAATTATGCCGCTTGATTCTGCGAAGGGAAGAGTTATATTTCTTAATTTTCTAAAACGGTGAATAGAAATATATCTTCGCAATGAATCTCTTACTAAATCACTTACCGGTTTATGCTCATACTTGCTTAATTCTTCTAAGTCTTTACGCATATCTTCTGGAATGCGTATTGTAATTGTTTGACCCATATAAAAACTCTCCCATGTAAGACAATGTAATGCCTAGCGCTTACCTTGGCAATAAAAATTAATCGATGCTATTAAAAGAATCTTTTTATAACCAGTACTCTGCACACTTCGTCTCTACACTTTCTTCATTCTCTGTGTCCTCTGCGTGCTAATTTATTATAGTCCACTTTTTTTTCATATTTTCCAAAAAAGTTTCTTTTACCGCATTCTAATTTTCAAGATCGCTTTAATGCGTCTTTATCGTACTTTATCGCAGTTAAAAGAAGGTGAGTTAT